>BNJV01001611.1_pt1:0-172500 | contig 416765 bp, 517 predicted proteins | sample 8540591 | NCBI WGS metagenome assembly BNJV01 (sample SAMD00202457, study PRJDB9452) | human saliva metagenome | host: Homo sapiens
CCCTTTTCAATATAAAACAACATCTCATACACAAGAACTAGACCATACACCTCCCTATAAAGATACAAAGATATACAAAAAAACCGGCTTTCAAATGCCAACGATAATGTTCAATTATGTCTAACATTAGAAAACCGGTTTATACTACTTAATACGTACCTACCTAAGGTATGTATTAAGTATACCATATTATGAAATTATATATCTACCATAAAACATGCTAATTATACAAGATATGACAATTATGCAGATTTATCAGCAGACAGTTGAACTTTTACAAAGGCCCCTACCCAGCCAAACAATTGCCAAAATACAATAGTCACTTGATGACTGTATAGCTCAAAATCAGATAAGCCACTAAATAAAACACCTATAGCCAAAGCACCTACACCTATTTGTGCAGCTTGACGGAATATATCGCCTTTAAGTCTTATAGATGTAATAACATGACCTACGATAACTGCTAGGAATGATAGTAATCCTGGAATACCTGTTTCAGCTAACATATTAAGATATAAATTATGAGCATGATACATCAAGATGTGAGGTCCTTGAATATAGTAATTATAATCTGGATATACTAAATAAAATGTATTCCACCCAATACCAAAGATAGGATTTCTCGTACGATATACATAGTACTATCCCATAAGGCCCATCGAAGATCAGCTGACGTATCGTGACCTTGGAATATAGACCACAACCTTGAAGCTATTTCACCATCATAAAAATATAAAATTACTGGCACTGCTAATAGAGATAAGAATAATCTTCGTTCCACAAAGATTGCCCAATACAAAATCATCGCTCCAAAGCTAATCCAAATTCCCCTAGAATAGGTTAGTAGCATCGTTAAGAATAATATAATACCTATAATGAGCATTGAAATGACTTCGCGCGTACGATTTTCCTTCATATATACCAAGATATAACTGATACATACGCTAAGTACCATCAATAGATAGGCGCCCAATAAATTAGGATTTTGTAATGTAGACGACATGCGACGCATCAATTTAGGGAACTGTGCCGCATCAACCCACTCTTTTATATGTATATTAGGAATAAATACATATTGATACGCACCTATGATACACACTAGAACAGCAGTACCTAGCAAGGCACGAAGAAAATAGTTCCACTGTTTAGGCGTTTGAATGTATGTACGAACTAAATAATACATACCGCCACTGGCCACAATTTGATAAAACCAACTTTGAATTGACCAATCCCAATTTTCTGACACTATAGAAGATATGCCAGTCCATATCACAAAGATCATAACAGACCACGATAAATAGCCTGTTGGTAAGCTCAAAGATTTACTAGATATTAAATCATATAGTGCAAGTCCTATTGCTAGCCAAAGGAGCACATCACCCACCATTGGTTGCAAAGGCATGGCCACAACAACGCCATAAATTAAACGTTCAATATAAAATGTAATTCTCTTCTGATTAGGAATAAGTGAGAGTTCCATAGGCTCACCTTAGTGACTCATCTCATGGTTAAACCACTGACGAGCATCTCCTAAAATATATAAAGAACCACAAACAGTGATAATATCACCAGTTTTTGTATGTTTATATGCTAAAGCCAATGCGTCTTCAACAGAATCTGCTGTTTGCGCTATAGCTTTTGGAACGATGTGACGTATTTTCTCAACCAAAACCTCTGGCACTTCAGTTCTATCTGTTGGAGCTGGTACAACTAGAACCGTATCGCCTGCCTTAACAACTTCGCGGATAATAGCATCTTGATTTTTATCTTTTCAGAATTGCCATCACAATCGTTTTTGGAGTGTCCTTAAATAATTCAGCATAGGTCATACTGAAAGATTCAGCACCTGCCGCATTATGAGCACCATCAAAGATAAAGGTGCGATCCAAGCCTCGTTTAACTTCAAATCGACCTGCCCACGTAGTGCGAGCAAAATCCTTCACGCATCGTTTCTTCACTGATGTTAGTATCTTCTTTCATCAGTAACCGTACAGCCATTAATGCACACGCAAGATTGACAGATTGGTGAATGCCTGCCATTGTCGTAAACAACATTGCAGGAGCGGCATCATTAGTACTAACCGTAATCATTTGGCCACCAGTTACAGCACTACGGCTATCTATACCAAAGTCTTTATTGAAAGCATATACTTTAGCATGCTTCTCTTTAGCTACCTCTTCAATTATACGAAGCGGTGCATCCTGTGCAGCCGTTACAACAGGAACTTTAGATTTAATAATCCCTGCCTTATGACGCGCAATTTCCTCAACAGTATCACCACAATACGCTTGATGGTCTATTGTTACATTAGTAATAACCGATACCTTTGGTGTCACGATATTAGTAGAATCTAGTAATCCACCTAAACCAACTTCCACCACCGCATAGTCCACATCTTGTTCTTTGAAGAACAAAAAGGCAGCAGCCGTCAAAATTTCAAATTGCGTTGGCGCTTCTATGCCGTTAGTAATGATAGTATCAACTGCCACTTTTACACGACTAATTAGATTACCGAAGGCTTCCTCTGTTATATTTCCATCATTGATTTGAATTCGCTCCGTATAGGATTGAAGGTGAGGCGATGTAAATCGCCCCACCCGTAGTCCACTTGTAAACAGTGCGTAGGAAATATATGAGGTAACCGAGCCCTTACCATTCGTGCCTGTTACATGAACAATCTTATAGTCATCTTGTGGATTCCCAAGGGCTTCCATAAGCGCTGTAATTCGTTCAAGGCCAGGCTTAATACCGAATGAAGATGCCTGTTCTAAATAGGCTAAGGCCTCTTGATATGTCATATAAACCTCCTATTATAAGGTTTCAAGGAACGCTTCACGTTCCAATAACGCTTGTTGTTTTTGTTTATATTCTTCTAACTTTTCTTTTTCTTTTGCTACTACAGCTTCTGGAGCTTTTGCGAGGAAGCCTTGGTTAGACAATTTGCCTTCCAAACGGGAAATTTCTTTTTCCATTTGGATTTTTTCCTTTGCAATACGCTCTCTTTCTTTTTCACCGTCGATCAAGTCTTTAAGTAAGAGATATACTTCCATACCATTTACAACTGTTACAGTCGCATTTTCTGGTTTTGGATCATGGGCGCCAAGAATTGTTACCTTCTCAGCCCAAGCTAATGTAACGAAGTAATCGCTATGATCTGCTACAGTTTGAGCTAATGCTTCATCTGTTGGTGCTACGATAACCTCAGCTTTTTTACCTAAAGGCACATTCATTTCAGCACGCATGTTACGAATACCTTTGATGGCATCCATCATAACTTCCATTTGACGAGCTGCACTTTCAAGATTATCAAATTTTAATGCTTCAGGCCATTTTGCAACAACGATGCTATCCCCTTCATGAGGTAAATGTTGCCAAATATGTTCTGTTACGAACGGCATAAATGGATGTAATAATTCAAGCATATGACGCAAGATTGTTACGAGTAAATATTGAACAGTACGACGATCACGTTCATTACCATCGTTATATAAACGAGGTTTAGCTAGCTCAATATACCAGTCACAGTATGTGTTCCAAATGAAATCATATACGGAACTTGCAGCTTCACCCAACTCGAATTTGTCGAGATTAGACGTTACACTTTGTACTGTTTCGTTATATTTTTTGAACAATCCATTGATCTGCTAATGTCAAATCATCTGCAGTTGGAATGAAGCTTTCATCATAATTTGTAAGATTCATCAATACAAATTTAGATGCATTCCAAATCTTATTGGCAAAGTTACGATTAGCCTCAACACGTTCCATATAGAAGCGCATATCATTACCTGGTGTGTTACCAGTAACAAGAGTAAAGCGCAATGCATCTGCACCATATTGGTCGATAACTTCAAGAGGATTAATACCATTGCCCAAGGATTTACTCATTTTACGGCCTTGACTGTCGCGAACTAGACCATGAATAAATACATGTTTGAATGGAATTTCATGTTCGAACTCAAGAGCCATGAAGATCATACGAGCTACCCAGAAGAAGATGATATCGTAACCAGTTACAAGAACACTTGTTGGGTACCATTGTTTAAGCTCAGGAGTTTGTTCAGGCCACCCCATGGTAGCAAATGGCCACAAGCCAGAGCTGAACCATGTATCTAAAACGTCTGGATCTTGTGTAACATGACCGTGGCAATGAGGACATTCAGTAATATCGTCACGACTAACGATTGTTTCACCGCAATCATCGCAGTACCATGCAGGAATACGATGACCCCACCATAATTGACGAGAAATTGTCCAGTCCCGAATATTTTCAAGCCAGTTTACATATGTTTTTGTAAAACGTTCAGGAACGAACTCTACTTCGTGATCTTTAACAACTTTAAGAGCTGGTTCTGCCAATGGTTTCATATCTACAAACCATTGTTTAGATACCATTGGCTCGATAATTGTATTACAACGAGAGCAATGACCTACTGCATGGTCATGATCATCGATTTTTTCAAGTAAGCCTAATTCTTTGAGCTCTGCTACTACTTGTTTACGAGCTTCTTCACGAGTCATGCCATTGAACTTGCCAGCACCTTCATTCATTGTAGCATCATTGTTCATAACAACGATGGATTCCAAATTATGACGTTGGCCCATTTCAAAGTCATTAGGGTCATGAGCAGGCGTAATTTTTACACAGCCTGTACCGAAGCTAGCATCTACATAGTCATCGGCAATTACAGGAATTTCTCGATTAACAAATGGTAAAATCAATGTTTTTGCCGATGAGGTCTTTATAACGATCATCATCTGGATTTACTGCTACTGCTACGTCACCGAACATTGTTTCTGGACGTGTGGTAGCTAACAACAACAAAACGATTATCTTCACCTTTTACAGGATATTTAATATGCCATAAATGGCCATGTTCGTCTTCATGTTCAACTTCAACATCAGATAAAGCAGTAGCACAACGAGGGCACCAGTTGATAATGCGTTCACCGCGATAGATTAATCCTTTTTCATAAAGGCTTACGAATACTTCGCGCACAGCATGATAGTATCCTTCATCCAATGTAAAACGTTCGCGCGACCAGTCACAAGATGCGCCTAGGCTACGGATTTGTTTTACGATAGTATCACCGTATTCTTTTTTCCATTCCCATACGCGTTCTACAAATTTTTCACGGCCTAAATCATAGCGAGATTTTCCCTCTTCTTTAGCGAGCATCTCTTCTACTTTGATTTGAGTAGCAATACCAGCATGGTCAGTACCAGGCATCCACAACACATTGTAACCTTGCATGCGTTTGAAACGGATGAGGATATCTTGCAATGTATTATCTAAAGCATGGCCCATATGCAACATACCAGTTACATTAGGAGGCGGCAACACGATACTAAATGGTTCTTTATTAGTGTCTACTTCTTCGTGAAAGTATCCTTGGTTTTCCCAATATGAATACCATTTCCCTTCTATTTCACCGGGGTTATAAGTGGTTAAATTTTCGTAGGTTTTCATCGTTCCTCCTAAATAAACTCCTTAGCGCTTCATAATCTTAGCCAATACAAATAGGCTCGTTTCATATAGCAATATCATAGGCAATGCAATCATCGTTTGAGAGAACATATCCGGTGTTGGTGAAATAACTGCACCTATGATAAAGGATATAAGAATAAATATCTTTACGTTTCGTTTTTTAAAAAAACGTGATGTAATTAAGTTGAAAATATCCCAAGATGATTAAAATCAACGGCAACTCAAAGATAAATCCAAAGGGTAGTACAAAGGACAATACAAAAGTCCATGTACTGACCGATGGAAAATAACGGTTGTAATTCGTCTGTAGCAAAGCCCATAAAAGAAACTTAACGGCTGCCGGTAGTACAAGGAAAATAAGAAAATACAATACCTATGCCAAATAGACCTATTGCAACTGGTAAAATCCAGTTAGATAGCTGTTTTTCTCGCACCGTAAGGGCTGGCTTAACAAATAGCCAAATCTGATGCAATATAATAGGCGCTCCTATAATAAGACCCCCTACTATGGACACCTTCATATAGGTAAAGAAGGCCTCCGTCGGTTTCATATAATAGAGCTTACCAGCTGGCTTTAGGAGTATTTCCAATAAGAAGTCTACATAATAATAAGAAATACATGTTCCTATGACTACTGCAACAGCCATTATAATAAGGCGCTTTCGCAATTCAGATAGATGGCCTACAAGGGATATTTCCCTCGCTTCGTCCATCATTTTCTGTTCCATCTCAGTATAAATTGGATTGTCCTCAGGTTCCTCAGGAACCTGTTGTCTTACCACCTTATACTGTTCTTGTTCAGCCTTTAATTTGGCTTCGCGACGCTTTTGACGAACTACACTATCAAAAGAAGGTTTTTGTATGGGATATTCGAAGTCCGCTTTTGGTTCGAATGGTTCCATATTATACCTTTCTATCAGCTAAATTCTCTACCGCCATCACAAGGAATTCCTTGCCTGGGAAATCACGGACAGCATCGAGTGCTGCCAAAGCATCTTTGCAATATTGATCAGCTACAGCTAATGTATTATCAATACCGCCTTGACCGATAACATAGTCGATAATAGCCTGCTCATCACCGCCATTATTCAAGGCTTTAATATCCTCAAGCAATTTATCTTTATTGTCATCATTAACGATACTTAACAACGGATATGTCAATAAACCTTCACGAAGATCATTTCCCACGGGTTTACCAGTAGTCTCTGTTGTTTCACGATAATCCATAATATCATCAGTAATTTGGAATGCCATGCCCAGAGCATGACCATATTTTTTCAACTCAACGATTTCAGATTCGCTCCAGCCCCCTAATAGGCCCCCCAATTCCATACAGCCTTCCATAAAGTCAGCTGTTTTCTTTTGGGTCTTAGTCATATACCGTTCAATACCCTTGATCGATACGATACACATCTTCCATCTGCATAAACTCGCCTTCCACAAGACAAGTAATGATATGAGAAAAAATCTGCAAATATTTCATATTAGGCATTTCAGATACAATTTGGAATGCTTTAGCAAACAAGTAATCACCACTAAGAATAGCTACCTTATTTCCTTTGTGCATATGTATCGTTTCTTCGCCTCGACGAATCTCTGCTTGATCTAACACATCATCGTGAATCAAAGTCGCTAAATGAAGCATCTCTACGGCTTCAGCAATTCTAATACGCTGACGTTCTACAGATGTACCCTGCATTAGCAATCAATAAACATAATTGCGCGCGCAAGCGCTTCCCACCTGCAGCAGATAATGGTCGAATCAGTGCATTAAAGTCTTCTGCACCTGTATTAAAAGATGATGCAAGAGACTCTTCCACACCCTCTAAATCTAGAGCAATGCGTTCCATAATCTCTAATTCATTGGTTTTGACTCATGCTTCATCTCCTACTAGAACTTTATTGATGCGTTGTTGTAAAAGTTCACGTCCCGTGTGTTTTAAGGAGCTATATAAAAATAGGCGGTGTATTCGTTGGATACATTTCCTTAATTTTTAGCCAAGTTCGCAGACTTCTCTTTAGCCGTTAGTTTGTCAGCTTTAGTAACTACAATTTGTAATGGTACACCAGCTTCAACGAGCCAATCATAGGCCACCTTATCGATAGGCATCTCTGGATGACGGCCATCGATAAGTAAGCACAACAACATCAATCGTTCAGAATGTAAAATATAATCGGCAATAAAGGAAGACCACAAGTTGCGGTTTCCCTTATTTGTCTTTGCAAAACCATAACCAGGAAGGTCTACGAGAAACCAGTTATATCTGCGTTCCTCTGTTTCAGAAATATCCTCTTTTGATTCAATATCAAAGTAGTTAATTGTCTTAGTCTTACCTGGTTGGCCACTAACGAGAGCCAACCCACGATAATTACACAACGAGTTAATCAACGAAGATTTGCCCACATTAGAGCGCCCGATGAAGGCTATTTCCACAGTATCCCCTTCAGGATATTGATCAGCCTTAACACAGGAAGTATTATATTTTGCTGCTATAATACGAGGCCCCTTCGGTTCTTTTCGTGTATATTGTGGTTTTGGGCCCATTTGTTTAGTGGATTTTTTCTTTTTTTGCATTACACAAGTGCCTTTGCTAATACTTCATCCATTGTCTTAACTGGCGTAATAATGAGACCGTCTTTTACAATATCAGGTAATTCTGCAATATCCTTTTTCATTACCTTTTAGGAATCAATACTTCTTTAATACCATTAGACAAGGCTGCTAATAACTTTTTCTTTTTAAACCGCCAATTGGTAGTACACGGCCACGCAATGTAATTTCACCAGTCATGGCAATATCAGAACGAACCTTACGGTTTGTTAAAATAGATACCATAGCCAATGTCATCGTAATACCTGCGGAAGGGCCATCCTTAGGTGTTGCACCTTCTGGCAAGTGAACGTGTATATCGAGTTTCTTATAGAAATCATCTTCAATTTTTAAGGCTTTTGCATTGTGGCGAATATAGCTCATTGCAGCTTGACCAGACTCTTGCATAACCTTACCTAAGCTACCCGTTAATGCAAGTTTACCTGTACCGTTCATAGTTGTTGCTTCGCATGGCAATACAACGCCACCTACAGAAGTCCAAGCTAGACCATTTACATAGCCAATTTGCGGTTTCTTTTTCGCGCTCTTGGTCAACAAAAAAATTGGTGCACCCAAGAATTCAGGAAGATTTTTTTGTCGTTACTTTTCGGTGCATCCCCACCTTCTTCAACGACTTTATAAGCAATCTTACGACAAATCTTAGCAATCGTTTTTTCTAAGGTACGAACACCCGCTTCACGAGTATATTCGAAAACTACCTTTTTCAACACTGCATCAGATAATTTAACCTTGTAATCTTCAAGGCCATTTTTCTTGATTTGTTTAGGTACTAAATAGCGCTTAGCAATTTCTAATTTTTCTTGTTCCATATAGCTAGATAATTCGATAATTTCCATACGATCTAACAATGGACCTGGAATATTGGATGCAACATTAGCCGTTGTAATCCAGAATACTTCGGAGAAATCAAATGGTACTTCAATGAAGTGATCACTAAATGTGCTATTTGTTCAGGGTCCAATACCTCTAACAATGCAGAGGATGGATCGCCTTTATAATCAGATGCAAGTTTATCAATTTCATCCAATAAGAATACAGGGTTCTTAGTGCCTACATTCTTGAGGCCTTGAATCATACGACCAGGCAATGCACCAATATACGTACGGCGATGGCCACGAATTTCAGCTTCATCACGTACACCACCTAAAGATGCACGGATGAACTTACGGTTCATTGCTTTAGCTATAGACGTAGCCAAGGATGTTTTACCAACACCTGGTGGTCCAACTAAGCAAAGAATGGAGCCACTATTCTTACCAGTTAACTTACGAACAGCTAAGAATTCAAGGATGCGTTTCTTAACCTTTTCAAGGCCATAATGATCAGCCTCAAGCATATCATGAGCCTCTTTAATATCTAAGCGATCCTCAGTCAATTCGTTCCAAGGTAACGCTAACACCCAATCTAGGTAATTGCGCAAAATAGTTGCTTCTGGCATCAATTGAGGCATGCGACTATAACGAGAGATTTCTTTATCGATACGTTCATGTACATCTTCGCTAAGGTTGAGTGCTTTCAATTTAACACGTAACTCTTCTGCTTCTTCCTCTGGATCTCCTTTGTCACCCAACTCATCGTGGATAACTCGGATTTTTTTCACGCAAGAAATATTCTTTTTGCGCTTTTTTTCCATAGATTGACGAACTTGATTATTAATAGAATTTTCCAAATCAGAAATTTGTAATTCCATATTCAAGATGCCTACGATCATATTTAAACGACGAGCTACGGATAACTCTTCAAGTAACTCTTGGCGTTTAGTATTATTAATAGGCAACAAGAACGCAACTTGGTCAGCTAATTCACAAGGGTCACGTAATTCCATAACCCGTGTTACGCCTTCATCGGTAACAGATTTGGCCTCTTCAGCCCATTCGCCAAACTTAGATTGCACTAAACGACGATAGGCTTCTAACTCAACATCGTCTTCAAATTCGGAGGCTACACGCTCGTAGTCCCCTACATAGTACGGATCCATACTTGTTATATTCATTACGCGAATACGTGTAATGCCCTCTACAAGAACACGTACAATACCACCTGGCAAGCGTAACATTTGCTTAATTTTTACTAATGTACCCATTTGGGCTAAGTCATGAACAGTTGGCGAATCAACAGCATCATCCTTTTGGCTGACAACTGCTAAAATGCGATCCTCGTTCATTGCGGCTTCTACCGCTTTAATGGATTTGTCTCGACCGATATCGAGGTGAATCACGATATTCGGGTATACAACCATGCCTCTAAGGGGTACGGTTGGAATCCCAATTTCGAGTAAATTCATACTTCCTCCAGGTATTTATATTATGAAAAGAAACTCATTCCTACACAGAAATGAGTTTCTTCGAATTACGATTTCAACTGGATGTCTTGGTCTGCCTCATTTTTGAGTATAGGTTCACCTGTGCTCAACACGGATTCACGATTAACTATGCACTTAGTTACTTCCGGCATGGAAGGAACTTCAAACATAACGCGTTTCATCACCTTTTTCAATGATAGCACGCAAACCACGAGCACCTGTTTTTTTCGCTGTAATGCTTCATCAGCGATTTCTTCTAATGCATCTTCAGTGAAAGTTAATTCTACACCATCAAGGGATAGAATTTTTTTCATATTGTTTTTGTTAATGCATTTTTTAGGCTTTGTCAAAATTTGGATCAATGCATCTCTATCCAATTGATCTAATGTTACCATTACTGGCAAACGACCAATGAACTCAGGGATTAAGCCAAACTTCAATAAATCTTCAGGTACAACATCCTTCAAGATAGCCGATATATTACGTTCTTCTTTACGTTGTACATCTGCACCAAAACCAAGGGTTTTTCTTAGCGGTACGCTTAGTAATAACCTTGTCCATACCATCAAATGCACCACCACAAATAAAGAGAATATTTGTAGTGTCAATTTGAAGCATTTCTTGATTTGGATGCTTTCTACCACCTTGAGGCGGAACAGAAGCTACGGTACCTTCTAAGATTTTAAGTAATGCTTGTTGTACGCCTTCACCAGACACATCACGTGTAATGGAAGGGTTCTCAGACTTACGTGCAATCTTATCAATTTCATCGATATAAATAATGCCACGTTCAGCCCGAGCTATATCATAATCTGCAGCTTGGATAATTTTTGAGCAAGATATTTTTCCACATCTTCCCCTACATAACCAGCTTCAGTTAAGCTTGTAGCATCTGCAATAGCAAATGGTACTTCTAGCATTTTCGCTAAGGTTTGAGCCAATAGTGTTTTACCACTACCAGTAGGACCAATGAATAAAACATTAGCCTTTTGTAATTCTACATCATCAACTACATTATCTGTTTGTAAACGTTTGTAGTGATTATATACAGCCACAGCTAAAGAGATTTTAGCATCATCTTGACCAATAACATATTCGTCAAGATGAGCTTTAATTTCTCTCGGCGTTGGCAATTCTTTTAAGTTGAAGTCGTCCGTCTCTACGTCACCTAACTCATCAGCAATAATACGTTCACATACTTCAACGCATTCATCACAAATATATACGTTAGGACCCGCTACTAATTTGCGGACTTCTTCGCTTGTGCGTCCACAAAAACTGCAGCGCATAGTGTCTTTATCTTTTGCCAATGGGCGCCTCCATTACTTGCTTTCTACAGGTTCTCTTGTGAGCACCTCATCAATTAAGCCGTATTCAACGGCATCCTGAGCACTCATGAAGTTATCGCGATCTGTATCGCGAGCTACTACTTCAATATCTTGTCCACTGCGAGAAGCTAAGATACCATTTAATTCTTCACGCATACGAAGAATCTCACGGGCATGGATTTCAATTTCAGATGCTTGCCCTTGAACACCACCTAATGGTTGGTGAATCATAACGCGTGCATGAGGCAACGCATAACGTTTGCCCTTGGCACCTGCTGTTAAAAGCACGGCCCCCATGCTTGCTGCAGAGCCTACACAAATGGTGAGACACATCTGGTTTAATATATTGCATCGTATCATAAATAGCCATGCCGGCAGTTACAACACCACCGGGGCTATTAATGTACAAATGGATATCCTTATCAGGATCCTCTGCTTCTAGGAATAACATTTGCGCAATAACCGCATTTGCTACATTATCATCAATAGGTCCACCTAGGAAGATAATGCGGTCCTTTAACAAGCGAGAGTAAATATCATAGGAACGCTCACCGCGTTCACTTTGTTCAACTACGATTGGTACATACATATATTCACCTTTTCATGTACCTAGTTGAGCAAACTATTATTTAGCCGCTTCAGCGCCTTTTTGCATTATCAATAATGAATCGAGCTGCTTTTTTTGCGAGCTACAGAGCCTGCCAACATAGCTACACGACCTTCTTTTTGCAATAATATCCCAAACTTCTTTAGGATCTGCCCCAAAGTTTTTGAGCCATAATGAAGATTTCACGGTTCATATCATCTGGAGTTACTTCGATGCCTTCAGTAGTTGCGATAGCGTCTAATACTAAATCAGCGCGTACGTTTTTCAGCTGCGGAATCTTTGTATTCAGAACGTAAATCTTCGATAGTTTTTGTTGGAGAATTTCAAGTAGTCATCAAGTTTCAAGCCACGGCCTTCCATGTTCATAGCCAATTCTTGAATCATTTGTTCTACACGATCTTCGATCATTACTTCTGGGATTTCAACAGTAGCATTTTTAACAGCTGTTTGAATCAAGTCAGCATTGTAAGTATCGATTGCGCGACGGGAAGCTTCTTCTTCCATTTTAGCGCGAAGATCTTTTTTCAATTCTTCAATAGTTTCGTAAGAGCTTGCTTCTTTTGCGAACTCGTCGTTCAATTCAGGCAACTCTTTACGTTTGATATCATGAATATGAGTTTTGAATTCTGCTTCTTTACCAGCAAGTTCTGCTACGAAGTAGTCTTCAGGGAATGTTACTTTTACAGTTACATCATCGCCAGCTTTAGCGCCGATCAATTGATCTTCGAAGCCAGGAATGAAGCTACCAGAACCGATTTGCAATGGGTAGGATTTACCTTCACCACCATCGAATGGTTTGCCATCAACGGAACCAGCGAAGTCGATTACTGCGAAGTCGTCTTTTTGAATTGTAGCGCCTTCTTCAGCAACAACCATTTTTGCTTGTTGTTCACGGATGTTGTTCAATTGTTCTTCGATTTGTTCATCAGTTACTGTAGCATCTTGTTTTTCAGCTTCTAAGCCTTTGTAGTCGCCAAGTTTAACTTCAGGGCGTTTAGTTACAGTAGCTTTGAAAATCAAGTCTTTACCTTCTTCGAATTGTTCGCGTTCGATTTCTGGTTCAGATACAGGAACGATATCGTTTTCACGAAGTGCAGCACTGTAGTTTTTGGCTAGCCAATACTTCGAATGCTTCTTCCATGATAGCGTCTTTGCCGAAGTTCATTTCCAAAAATACGGCGAGGTGCATGACCTTTACGGAAGCCAGGAATGTTTACTTGACTTGCAATGCGTTTTACAGCTTGCTTAATGCCTTTATCTACTTCTGCTGCAGGTACTTCAATAGTTAACGTTACTACGTGTTGATCAACAGGATTTACAGTTGCTTTCATTTAAAATATGTCCTCCTCGAAGGGCAATACGCCCAAATTTCTGTAGTATATTATGCACTCCTAATAATAACATAAATGCAAAGTCAATGCAATTCTTCTCAATTTACACTAAAAAGACCACCCCGAAATGGGTGGTCTTTCTATGTTCTACATAATTATGCAAATTAGTTATCTTTAGCAATCAATTTGATAATGTCACGACGAGACAAGATACCAATCAAATGGTAATCCTTTATCTACAACAGGAACATTTTTTTCAAATGTTGATCAAGCATAACAGATACAATTTCCTCTACATCTTTATCCGGTGTAGTTGTAATGACTTCGTCGGTCATCAACTCATGAACGTGAGATGCTAACAATTTTTTTGAATTGCGCATTATATTCGCCAATGCCATTGTAATAAATACTAGCGCCCTAAACACATTTACATAGTGAGGTACATGAGGGCGAACTTTTTTTATAAAAGCAAATCACCTTCAGAAATAATACCTAATAATTTATTGTTGTCATCCACTACGGAAACAGCTGTTAAATTATATTTTACCAATAAGTCAGCCACATCAGAAATCGGCGCATCCTTGCCAACAGTAACAGGGTATTTATTCATTACTTCTTGAATTTTTCATAGTGAATTCCTCCTTACAAATACATCTTGCTTTATTATACTATTCGACATAGCATAATAAAACTCCTTTTTTTATAAGAATATTATATAAATAATTTATAAGTCTATTACCAATGATATGGTTCATTTACGATTAATCTTAGAGGCTCTATAAATTTGCTCTACTAGTAATAAGCGTACCATTTGATGGGTAAAGGTCATTGGGCTAAAGGATAATTTATAATTTACTGACCTACGTAGTTCATCACTTACACCAAAAGCACCGCCAACGATGAACGCCATATCACTAACGCCATCCACCTCTAATTTTGCCACGGTCTTTGCCAAGTCTTCCGAGGACATCGTTTTTACCGTACACATCGAGTAGCACTGTATAAGCATTCTTAGGAACATTTTTTAATAATCGTTCCCCCTCTTCTACAACGACTTGTTTACGATCTGCATCACTTGGTTTATCTCCAATTTTACTTTCATTTAGTTCGGTAATGGTAATGCCGCCATATGGTCGCATACGCTTTTCACGAATTCTGCTACCCCATCACGTAAGTAAGCATCCTTTAGTTTGCCAATACAAATTACATAAAATCTCATACTCTACCTCTTTATTGATTGCATAGACACAATTTCATTAGGCTGACCATGTTGTAATTTCATTTCCGGCCCAATACGTACGCCACCATCTACGAGCATTTTTTTCCAATTGTTTGAGTAACAAGGACGGCATTATTATTATTTTTCAGAGCGATGAGCTAAAATAACTTGCATAAAGTCAGGTCTCTTCATCATAAGCAAGGCTTGAGCTGCCATTTCATTACTTAAATGGCCTTCATCACTGGCCACCCGTTGTTTTAAAAATGGTTGATACGGTCCAAAACGCAACATATGAGGATCGTAATTAGCCTCTAGCACTAACAACGTACTATCATCGATTCTATGTAATATATCATCAGAAATAATACCCGTATCGGTCACGACTGTAGCCTTGTCGTTTCCAGAAAATACATTTATTCCAATTGGATCTGCTGCATCATGACTCACTGCAAAAGGTTCTACAATCAGATTCCCTAATGTTAGACTACCTTTGGTCAGTTCAATTAATTGATTCTTTGGTACGACGAGCTTATCTTGTATTTCACGCCACGTTCCCTGTTTCGTATACACAGGAACATCAAAAGCGTTTCAACAGTTGTTGTAGTCCTGCAATATGATCACTATGCTCATGACTGATAAATATGCCCTCTACCTGTGCCATATCGATATGCAATTCTTTTAATCCATTTACGATGCGCCGACAGCTAATGCCTACATCGTGCAATATGACGGAGTTCCCTTTTATTATTACTGTACAATTGCCCTTACTACCACTAGCAAGGACATGGACCTCCAACGGTGAGGATTCACTCATCAAAACACTCCATATACTTAATCATAATTCTTTACATATTTTTTTGTGAAAGTCAGTGACTTAGTTATTCGATATAACTATTGTATTAACTTATGTAACCGTAAACTATCATTACTTGCTTTCAGATAAGTCAGTCAAACGATCTACAAAAGTAAGCCATATTAGACTCGATATCCGGACCTCTACGGAACATATCGCCCCCAACGAGGAACATTGTATCATTACCGTATAACTTAACAAGTTCATTCAATCGTACATCTGTTACACCACCACCAGGTGCTGGACACGCAGCCTTCATCAAGACTATCGGTTGTTTAATATAATTGGATATCCGCTTACACTGTTCCTCAGTGAAAGTAAAACGACCACCATAGGATACAAAAATCGGCATATCTGCACCAAAGATACGAGGCAACAAGCCTAATTGTAGATAATCAGCTATACCAGATGTGCCAGGACTTACGAATCCACCTGAATAAGCGGGATGATGAATAATGGGCAATCGTAAATTTTCATCACTAGCCAGTTTATGTAGCCAACCAAACCCAACGAGCCCTGAGGCCACCATAAGGGCCGTTGCGCCAGCTTCCTTAGCAAAATAAGCACGTTCTATTACGTCTGTACCATCGCCAGACACATTAGCTGCATATAAGGTATGTTTGCCGTGTTTATCATTCATTTCACGCACTATAGCAGCACATCGCTTTACCCGATCTTTAAATTGAGAGAACGACTGGTTAGAGATACCATGGTCATCCTTAATAACATCTGCCCCACCACGTGTATAAGCTCCACACATACGAGCTAGCTCTTCATTAGGTGTCCCCATAGGTTTTACAACGGCTTGAATCATAGGACGCGTTGGTGTTTCCACTAGTTGGCGAATCCCTATGCAAACCAAAACGTGGTCCCTTTAAACACATCGTAAAGAGTTGGGCATAATTCAACATCCACCACCCAAATATGAGGTTGTAAGGACGAGTTTCCAAAGACAACATTTAAAAAAATTGCGTTGCTTCTAAGGCAGTAGTATCTACAAGATATGAAATACGAGCCACATAGTAACGAGATATATCGATAACAGCATTAGGGCATGACACCGACATTAACATATGCAGAATCTTGTTCCATCGGTTCAAGAGATTCTAATCGACCAGTAATAGTTCCTTTAATATATGGATCTGTAACAAACTCATAAGGAAACTCTATGGTTTGTTCTACTTGAACAGCCCACGCAATAGCTTTTTGCCTCTTCATATGAACTTGCTTCTATTCGATACGTAACTATAAATCGCTCGTCTTTCATAATGCGTCTCCTTTGCAATAATATTATTTAATTATATACCAAAGTAGTGCTTCATTCCATACAAAAAGGCCTCACTCTAAAACTAGAGCGAGGCCTTTTTTTGAAAAAATGATAACATGTATATAGATTTTTTACCTATACGAACAAGGTTTCTACCGTGAGAGACAATACATGTAATCATATGAGAATTAATTGACTTAACTATATCTTATTGATAGAAATGTTTAGGATAACCTTTGAATCGTGTGAAGTGACGATACTTTACGTGCTGCACGGTTAGGTTCGTTAACAGTTTTTGTAACCAAAGCCATTGAATACTACATTCAATAAAACGGCTACAATACTACCAGCTGTGATACCAGATTTCAAAAAGAATTTGTGCCCAAGCTGGGAAAGTGTGCATAGATTTGAGGTGCTGCCAACGGAATCATGGATACCCCAATACTAATTGCTACAAGCATTAAGTTATAGTTGCCATCGAAGCTAACTTTACCAAGGGAACGAATACCACTGGCAATAATCATACCAAACATAGCAATCCCTGCACCACCTAATACTGCATTAGGGATACTAGCTACAACAGCTGCTAATTTAGGGAAAAGACCTAATAAAATCAAAATTACACCGGATGCTGCTACAACGAAGCGGCTTTTTACGCGTGTTACAGCGATAAGGCCTACGTTTTGAGCGAATGCTGTGTAAGGGAAACTATTAAGCACACCACCGATAAGAGTGGATAAGCCATCGGCACGAAGCACTGCAGCTAACTCTTTTTGACCGATAGGTTTATCTACGATTTCACCAACAGCAATACTATCACCAGTTGTTTCTACCATAACTACAAGCATTACAATAATCATAGAGATGATAGAAGCAAAATCAAAGGTTGGAAGGCCAAAGTAGAACGGTGTTACAACGGAAACCCATTGAGAACGACCTACTTCAGAGAAGTCTGTAATACCACAAATCATAGCAAGAGCAGTACCGAGGATAAGACCTACCAAGATAGCCAGATTACCTAGGAACCCTTTACCAAATCGATATGTTAAAATAACGAGAATAAATGTAGCTACACCAAGAGCTATGTATAGTGGATCGCCGAAGTTTTTGTTACCTACGCCGCCACCCATCCAGTTAACTGCTACTGGCATCAAGTTGATACCGATAATAGTAATGATGGTACCTGTTACTACAGGTGGGAATAGACGGATTAAGCGACTAAAGAATGGTGCTACCAAGAATGTAAATATACCAGCTACGATAATAGCACCATAAATAGTATTAATATCATGCTGCTGACCAATCATAATCATTGGGCCTACAGAAGCAAATGTTACACCTTGAATAAGAGGAATCCGACCACCGACAGGACCAAAGCCTAATGTTTGTATCAATGTAGCTACACCACATGTGAACAGATCGGCTGTGATCAAACGAATTAAATCTTCAATTGGCAAATGCATGGCTTGCGCAATAATGATTGGTACTGCTACTGCACCAGCGTACATAGCTAGTACGTGCTGTAAGCCATAAGCAAATAATTGCGGAATTGGCAGCATACCATCTACATGGTCGACACCAGATATAGCTTTACTCATAAGAATCACCTCATATCTTACGTTTTTAGTTACTAGTAAATAATATAGTCATACTATCGTACTTGATAGAGTTTAAAAAAATCTCATAGACTTCACGTGGGAACCTTGATGGTCAGGGGCTAATGCCCCCTAACCACTAAAGCAAATATTCTATTTTTTTATAACCTGTATGTTGAATCGGCAAGGACCTACGTGGTTCTCCGTCGATACGACGATACGCATTTGCAATGGCTGGTGCAATTGGGATACTGGAGATTTCACCAATACCTTTAGCGCCGTATGCATATTGTTCAGGTGTCCCTTTTTCAATAAGACTTACTTGAATTGGTGGACATTGTGTAGCTCTAAGAAGACCTAATGTACCATATTTAGCTGTTACATAACCATCTTTATAAAGGGAAGTCTTCTGTAACCGCATAGCCCATACCCATGATGGCGCCACCTTCAGCTTGACCAGAGCAAGATTGAGGATTAACTACACGACCTACATCGTATGCTACATGTAGTTCAGCAACTTTATTATCTTCCCCAATTCTAGCTACACATGCACCATAACCATAAGCAACATGATTTTTTTCGGATGTGGTTTATCAGAGTTGAATGGATCTGTTTCACCAAGGAATTCTTCGTAAATTTCACACCATTCAATTCTTCTAATGTCTTAGTTTGTAACATTTCTTTCAAGCGAAGACTTGCTTTGACGTGTTGCTTCACCAGTGAACACTGTTTGACGAGATGCAGTAGTTGTACCAGAGTCTGGAGTACGTACTGTATCAGGGCGCTCTACAAATACTTTATCAGCTGTTAAACCAGTTGTTTCACAAAGTACTTGAGTAGCCATTGTAGCCATCCCTTGACCGATACAAGCTGCGCCAGTACGGATACGAACTTTACCATCTCGTACTTCTAAGATAACGCGACCAGTATCAGGTAAACCTACGCCGATACCACTGTTTTTTTCAAACATACTGCAAGACCTGTGCGGTCAGATGCATAGTATGCATCTTTTACTGCTTCCAAGCATTCTGCTAAAGCAGTTTCTTCTGAGCAAATTTGGCCATTTGGCAAAAGAGTCACCAGGGCGAACTACGTTTTTATAGCGGAATTCCCATGGATCCATACCTACCAATGCAGCTAATTCATCAATGTTTTGTTCTTGACCAAAGATAGTTTGTGTTACGCCGAACCCGCGGAATGCACCACCAGGAACAGTATTTGTGTAAACACAAACGCCATCAAAAGGCAAAAGTTATCAAATTTGTAAGGACCACAAGAGTGTGTACCAGCACGTTGAAGTACTGGGCCACCTAAGGATGCATAGGCCCCACAGTTAGATATGATGTTTACCTTACTTGCCACCAAGTTGCCTTCTGCGTCACAAGCAGTAGTAATATCCATTTCCATCGCATGGCGTTTAGGGTGAATATTAAGACTTTCTTGACGAGAGAATAGAACCTTAGTTGGTTTTACCTGTGAGCCAAGCTACAAGAGAAGCATGATGCTGTACACTCATATCCTCTTTACCACCAAAGCCGCCACCTACGAGCATGCTGTGAACTTTTACAGCTTCTTCAGGAATGCCAAGCATACGAGACACTTCGTGGCGATCATCGTAAACGTTTTGGCTACCGGAATGTAAATGGATTACATCGCCTTCACGATATGCTACAGCACATTCAGGCTCCATGAATGCATGATCTGTTTGAGGTGTGGAATAGTGATTTGTTACAACAAATGCAGCCTCTGAAATAGCCTTATCTACATCGCCGCGAGATAATGTTTGACGAGACAATACATTTCCGTTTGGATGTAGCTGAGGTGCATCTGGTTTCAATGCTTCTAATGGGATCTACTACAGGCTCTAACTCAGTATAATCAACTTCAACGAGAGCAAGAACTTCATCTAAGTATTTTTTCTCAGTTGTCGCTACTAGTGCAATAGCATCACCGACATAACGAGTGATATCGCCTTCTGCAATGAGCACATCCCAGTCTGGTACCAAGTGACCAGTCTTATTGAATGGAACATCTTTTGCAGTTAAAGCCGTTACACATTTAGGATGTGCAAGTGCTTTAGAAACATCAACGCGATCAACTCTAGCGCGAGGATATTTAGAGCGCAATGCTTTAGCATAAATCATGCCATCCATATGTATATCATCAGCGTATTGTCCAGTACCTAGTGCTTTTTCCTCTGCATCTACACGGTGTAAACGAGCACCTACATTACCAGTTGTATCCTTTTCAGGAACTGGTAAGTTCTCACGGAACATTTTTGCTGCCAGCATAATGCCTTCTTCAATTTTTACATATCCTGTACAACGACAAATGTTGCCTAAAATAGCTTTTTTTACATCATCAGGTGTAGGGTCATTATTTTCATCAATTCAAAACTTTTGCACTAATAATCATACCTGGGATACAGAAACCACACTGCACCGCTCCGCATTCACCAAAAGCATAGGTGTATACCGCTTTTTCCCGTTCAGATAGTCCTTCAATCGTTACAACCGATTTACCATCTAATTGGGATAATTTAGTTACACAAGCCTTTGCTTTTTTTCCGTCTATAATTACTGTACACGTACCACAAGCACCAGCACTACAACCTTCTTTAGTGCCCGTCAATTTCAAATCGGCTCTCAAGAAATCAATTAAACGTTGATCCTCTTGAACCTCATGTTGGGTGCCATTCACTTGAAAGCGGTACATATATAGCCCTCCTCTCATTAAGGAATACATTCACCAAGATATGATTCTGTTAAGGATCCATCTTGTACCACATGGTGACCTCTAAGGATAACATCTCGAACTTTACCTGTTACAGATATGCCCTCATAAGGTATATAGTCTGCCTTTGTATGGGCGGACTCTTTTCGAAAGCACATGCTCAATGCGCTTATCAACAATTGTAATATCCCCATCGCTACCAACGGCTAACGTCCCTTCTTCGGATACATACCGTAAAGCTTTTGCAGGATTTTCACTAACTAATTTCATAAAATCTACAGCGCTCATATTGCATTGATTTACCAATACATCATAAGCTACGATACCTCGTTCCTCAGCACCTGGAATACCACCAGGTATACGGGTAAAAATCATGTCGACTTTTTTTAGCTTTTTGATCATCAAAAGTAAAACTACAATGGTCAGACCCAATCGTTTGGAATATGCCATTTACTAAGGCATCCTTTTAATGCCATTTGATCCTGAATTGTTCTCAGAGGTGGGACTCATCACATATTTAACACCTTCAAAATCAGGTAAGTTATATCGTGATTCATCGAGTACTAAATATTGTGGACATGTTTCACAAGTCACTTTATGCCCTAAGTTTCGTTCCCGAACGACCTCTTCTAGGCCCTCTTTAGAACTTACATGAACAATATGTACAGGATAGTCTAATGCAGCACCGATTGTACTAAAAGCGCTTAATCGCTTCCGATTCAATCATGGCAGGTCTTGTGAGTGGATGATTGCTTACATCTAATTCACCACGTTTACGTTTATCAGCTACGAGCGCATCAATAAGATCACCATTTTTCACAGTGTGCTCCAACGAGAGCTCCTGTAGGTTTGATTGCCTCTATAGCATCATAAATTTCTCGATCTGTTAAACGGAAACCATATGCTAAAGTACACTTTAAAAGGATGATACACCAGCCTCTACGACCTTCGGTATCTCACGAGCTACATTTTCATTCATTTCTACAAGTTCCATATGGAATTTATAGTCACAGGAGCAATGCCCTGCGGCACGCTCCTTATGAACCTCTAAGCCTTTACAAAGGGAGCCTTCCTCAGGAGAAGCAAAATTGATAATTGAAGTAGTCCCGCCAAGGATAGCAGCCTTTGTGCCACTATCAAAAATCATCCGCAGTAGACGCTAAAGGCATTTGTCATCTGAAAGTGTGTGTGGATCTATGAATCCAGGGAACACATAGCAATCTTTTTGCATCAATTACTTTAGCTCCTTCTGGAACAGGAACGTGTTCATCGATGGCGACAATTTTGTCGCCATCAATTAATAAATCTCCGGTAAGGATTCGATCAGTTAAAGACCAAGTCCCCTTGTTGTATGATAATCATGATACATAGTACACATGCTCTTTACAGAAGGCATGTACAACTCCTTTCAATTCTTCAGGTAATGCATCAATGTCACATACAGCTTCTTCACCTTTGAAGCGGTAACCACAGCTAGTGCCTGTGATGTAGAAACCATCATTTGTACTATCTGCTAAAGCTTCAGCATTGTGGAAGAATGTAATGCGATCCTTGTATGGTTGACAAGGTTCTACGCAATGACATGCACAGTTACCACACTCATTACAGCTTTGATCTACATGGACGATCAATTTAGCATCATTTACAGTAACGACTTCATTACATCTGTTAGGACATACGCGAACGCAAGCACCACACACTACGCGGCAGTGGTAGTCAGAACTACGTGTACCAGGGAAGGATGGCATTGCTTCACGTTTTTTTCTTCATTGCATCGCTCTTTCTTGAAGATTTTATTTTCACTAATATCTTTAGCAAGTTTAGCGATTAGATCTTTTATGCACTTTTCAAAGCAGCGTTGTAATCGGTAGATTCAACTTCATCTGCTAAGCCTTTGAACGTATTGTAACCTTCGCCTTGAGAAGAATTGTACATACTGTTACAGGCCAGATACCACAATCAAAGATAGCTTTGATGTTTTTGTTTTTACAGCACCACCACTGTAAGACATTGGTAAACGTTCGCCGAATTGAGCACTTAAAAGCTCAGCTACACCAATTGTTACAGGTAACAAGGATTTACCAGACATGTACATTTGCTCGCCTGGCAATTCATTGTTATGAATTTGTACAGGGAATGTATTTGTCAATTTAACGCCAAAAGATCTTGTTGTGTTTTTTTCACCAAGAGCGATAAGACGTTCTAACATTGGAACAGCTTTATCGAATTGAAGGTCAACTTCGAAATTGATGATCTTCAAAGTCAATATATTCAAAGCCAGCATTATCTAACAACTCTCGAATGCGTTTTTGGACCCTAACAATGTAGGGTTGCATTTCAAGTATAGATGAAGACCTTTTTTTCACTGATAAGGTAAGAACAAATGGATTCGATTTCTTCAGCTGGGCAACCGTGCATTGTGGACAATGTGATTGCTTGGCAAAGTTCATCGCTAATGGAGTTGATGAAATCAGCATCGATATGTTCAAATTCATCTACATGATCAAGACACCATTGTTTGCATTCATCCCACATAGGAGATTGAGATGCGCTGCGCATTGTGTTGATGAATTTATCAACCATTGGGCTCTTAATACCAGCCAAGTTGTAACCAACACTCATGATGAATAAGAAGCCATCTGGATCGCCTAAGCCTAATTCTTTAGAGATTAATTTTTAATGCGAACCAAGCTTTGATGTATTCATCAGCAGCTTCATCACAGCTATATTCAGAAGACCACTCTACGTTGTATGCTTCGTCTACAGAGTAGATACAAGGTCTAGGAATACCTAATTCTTCACCGTACATAATTTGTACAGTTTTTAATTCGATGCAACGAGCACCAGCTACATAAGATGCCACAATGTTTTGTGCCAACTGTGTATTAGGACCAGCTGCAGGACCTACAGGGTTTTCAATGGATTTACCAAAGATAGATAAGCGTTGATCATGATTCGTACGATGAATTTTATTTACATTGTAAATACGATTGTACATCTTGTACTCAGTCATAATGTGGTTCATCAAATTTCCGAAACTTACCGGATACATAATGTCACTCATAATGTCACACTCCTTTAAAGCGCTTGCGTTATGGGTTTAGTCGTTTCCATAAACCTTTAGATGTTGCTAAAACTTCATTCATTACTTCAGCTTTGTCGATGCCTTGTAACTTACGATCGATCATACGTGGTACACCATCACTAATAGTTGTTACCACATACATACCATTAGCACCGAATAATAAGTGACCATTGATGTTATTTTCATCAAGTGGCGTTGGTGCTGCGTAATCAAGAACGATTACGTCAGCGGCGGCACCTTTTTTTAGGATGCCAACTGTAGTATCGAAGAATTCATTCGCCATTTTACGGTTGTTTTCAAATAGCATATGAGGAACTTCGCCCCAACCTACATATGGTTTATGTTGCTCATGTTTTACAAGGCAGTTTGCCACTTTGTAAGATTCGAGCATATCATTTGTATAACCATCTGTACCTAGACCAACTGTGATACCTGCACCTAATAGTTTTAAGATATCTGTTGTGCCTACTGCATTACCCATGTTACTTTCTGGATTATGTACAACCTTGGCTTGAGATTCTTTCAATAATTCCACATCTTGATCAGTTACATGTACGCAGTGACCTGCAATACTCTTAGGACCTAAAATTCCTGCCTCTACAAGTCGTCTTACCGGTGTCATGCCATATTTTTCTTTACTATCTGCCACATCTTCAGGGCCTTCAGCAACATGAACGTGATAACCTAACTTGTCTTCATTTTGTGCTTTTACATAATCTAATGTGTCAGAACTTAACGTGAAGGATGCATGTAAGCCCATCATAGCAGCGAGTCTAGATGGATCTTTTTTCGCTTCTTTACCAAAACGTACATTTTCTGCAACAGCTGCTTTCATTTTATCAACACCGTTACGATCAGATACTTCATAGCATAAGCAAGAACGAACACCAAACTGTTTAGCTACATCAGCAATTACAGATAAACTATTAGCAGTTTCACCATAACTTGCATGGTGGTCAAAAAAATAGTAGTTACACCATTTTCAATACAGCCTAAATATGTAAGTAATGCACTAGCTTTTCACATCTGGAGCTGTTAATTTATTATCTAAATAGAACCATAAGCCTTCTAAAAATTTCACCAAAAATTAGTTGGTGCTGGTCCTGGCAAGGATAAACCGCGTGCAAGAGCGGAATAAATATGGTGATGTGCGTTGATAAAACCTGGCATAATCAAGCCGTTATGAGCGTCAATAATTTCTGCATTTGTGTAAGTTTTTACATAACTCATCATATGTTCCGATATCAATAATTTGAGTTCCATCAATAGCAACAGCACCATCATAAATGATAGGTCTATCAGTGTCGCGAGTAATTACAGTACCTTTTCCTAATATAATCATACGGGCACCTCCCCAACGAGTCGTTGGATGTATACTTATAAATCTATATATTATTATAATACGATACGCGTGCCTGTTTTTTTCCTGCTATACCATCCTTAGATTTTTTTCTAATAATGTAATAATGGAAACACGGCCTTTTTTAGATTCTGCAAAAGCAATAGCTGCTTCTACCTTTAGGTTTCATAGAACCTTCTGCAAATTCGCCTGCTGCTGCATATTTTTTTCGCATCTGCCACGGTTATTTCATCTAGCCATTTTTCATTTTTCTTTACCAAAATTAATAGCTACTTTTTTTCAACAGCTGTTAAGATAACGAGAACATCTGCATCAATTTCTTGTGCCAATAAACTACTTGTCCAGTCTTTATCAATAACGGCTGCTGCACCATGAAGTTCATTGCCTTCTCTAGTTACAGGGATACCGCCACCACCACAAGCAACGATTAGTTGTTTACCTACTAAAGCCTTTAATGGCTTCAATTTCGATAATTTCCTGAGGTGCTGGGGATGCTACTACACGACGATAACCACGACCTGAGTCTTCTTTTACAACGTAATCATAATTTTTTTCTGCATATTCAGCTTCTTCTTTAGTCATAAAGTGACCGATTGGTTTTTGTTGGATTTTTTGGAATCCAGGGTCATTTTTGTCAACTAATACTTGCGTAACCATTGTCATAGTTGGTAGATGTTCAATACCACGATTCAACAACTCTTCGTGAAGGGCATTTTGTAAGTCATACCCGATATATGCTTGGCTCATAGCCACACATACGGACAATGGTGTATTTGGTTGTCCTTCTACTTCACGTGTCAATGCAGCCATCGCATTGTTGATCATACCAATTTGAGGACCATTGCCATGAGTTACTACCACATCACAATCAGCTTCTACTAAATCAATAATCGTTTTTAGCTGTACTTTTTTTACTGCAATTTTTTTGTTCCGGAAGGGAATTACCTAATGCATTCCCACCTAACGCTACTACAACTCTTTTTTTCATGTTATGCCTCATAACAAACTATTAAGAATAAAAAGGGGCCATCAACACGGATGGCCCCTAAAGTTTACTTTACGGTTGAACTCGATCAGTTCCCTTCCGTTCTAATTCTTTTAAGGTTTCTACAGGATTCTTAAATTTGCTTAAGAAGATCATAGCTGCAATAACATATGGTTTGTAGCTTGCTTCTTTATAAAGAGGTACGCGATAGCGATCGAATACTGTTGCGTCTACTTCGCCTTCTTCACAACTTACACCTGTAATATCTGCTGGTAAGCAATGTAAGTAAAGAGCTTTACCGTCTTTAGTGAGACTCATCATCTCTTCAGTACATGCCCAATCTTTATGTTTACCATTTTCTTCAAGAAGAACTTTTTCTAATGCTTTAATGCCTTCATGGTCGTTTTCGCCATACAATTTCGTACGTTTTTCCATCGCACCAAATGGAGCCCAGCTCTTAGGATATACGATATCTGCATCTTTGAAAGCATCCTTCATGTCGTTAGTTCTACGGAAGGAACCGCCGCTTTCTTCAGCTTGTTTCTTAGCGATTTCTTCAACTTCTGGCATTACTTCATAGCCTTCAGGATGTGCTAATACAACTTCCATACCTAAACGAGTGAATAAACCAATAGCACCTTGAGGTACGGATAAAGGTTTACCATAAGATGGAGAGTAAGCCCAAGTCATAGCAAGTTTTTTGCCTTTAAGATTTTCTACACCACCGAATTCTTTGATGATATGAGCCGCATCAGCCATGATTTGTGTTGGATGGTCGATATCACATTGTAAGTTTACAAGTGTAGGACGTTGTTCTAATACGCCATCTTCATGACCTTCTTTAACTGCATCAGATACTTGATGCATGTAAGCATTACCTTTACCGATGTACATATCATCACGGATACCGATAACGTCAGCCATGAAGGAGATCATATTCGCTGTTTCACGAACTGTTTCACCGTGAGCAATTTGGGATTTACCTTCATCCAAATCTTGAACTTCAAGACCTAACAAGTTACACGCAGAAGCGAAGGAGAAACGAGTTCTTGTAGAATTATCGCGGAATAAAGAAATACCAAGGCCACTGTCGAAATACTTTAGTGGAGATATTGCGTTCTCTAAGAGCGCGTAATGCATCTGCTACTGCCCAAACACCTTTTAATTCATCTTCAGATTTTTCCCATGTAAGGAAGAAATCTTCGCCGTACATTTTGCTAACGTCTAAGTCTTTTAAAGTTTCAATACTTTTATTGAAGTCTGTCATCTGTAAGTCCTCTCTTTCAATTCCCTAAAGGGCTACTTAGGATCTAACTTTATACGGTACCTCATCCCAATGGTGAGGTACCATATTAAAATCTGTAATTATGAACTATGTTCTAGTGATTTTCGTTTTAAAGAGATCTAATTCAATGTATATGATATTAGTCTTTGCAGTATACGGATGGTAATAATGCATATACAGCTGCACATGTTACAAGGTCTTGTTTCCATGTGATTTCGTTAGGAGCATGTGCTTGTGCTTCTGCGCCAGGACCGAAACCGATACAAGGGATGCCATTACGGCCCATGATGGATACGCCGTTAGTGGAGAATGTCCATTTATCAGTCAATGGGCGAGCTTTACGCATTTCAACTGTATCTTCCGCACCGATACGTTCGTTACCATACAAGCTAGTGTATGCTTCTTCCAAAGCTTCTGTTACTTTGTGGTCTTTAGGAATTACCCAAGTTGGGAAGTAGCATTCGATTGGATATGTTAAACCAGTCCAGGATGGACGAGCATATTCGTACATGGATACTTTCGCACCATATTCTTTAACATGTGGTAAAGCTTCGATTTCTGCCAAGCAGGATTGCCATGTTTCGCCAGCTGTCATACGACGGTCCAAGGAAACGGCGCAAGAGTCAGCTACTGCACAACGGCTTGGCGAAGTGTAGAAGATTTGGGAAGTAGTTACAGTACCGCGACCTAAGAAGCGAGCTTCTTCGTAGTGGTCAGGGTTGAATTTAGGGTCAAGCATTTTTACAAGACCTTTAATTGCTGTGCTTTCATCAGCAGAGTTAGCATTCAAGTCACGGATGTCTTGAAGAATGTCTGCCATTTTGTAGATAGCATTATCACCGCGTTCAGGAGCGGAACCATGGCAAGATACGCCTTGTACGTCAACGCGGATTTCCATACGACCACGTTGACCACGGTAGATACCGCCATCAGTTGGTTCAGTGGATACTACGAATTCAGGACGAATATTGCGTTCTTTAATCATGTATTCCCAGCAAAGACCATCGCAGTCTTCTTCTTGAACTGTACCTACAACAAGTACGCGATATTTATCGTTAAGAAGGCCTAAGTCTTTCATAATTTTAGCACCGTATACAGCGGATACAATACCACCTAATTGGTCGGATACACCACGACCACCGATTTTAGTTTCATCTTCGAAACCTTCATAGGATCGAAATTCCAGTTATCGCGATTACCAATACCTACTGTATCGATATGAGCGTCGAAGGCAATAAGTGTTTTACCAGTACCCATGTAACCAAGAATGTTACCCATTGGGTCTACTTCAACTTCGTCGAAGCCAAGGTCTTTCATTTCTTTTTCAATGCGTTGAACGTGCTCTTTTTCTTCTGCACTTTCACCAGGGAATGCTACGATTTCACGTAAGAACTTGGTCATCGCTGGTCCATAAGTTGCTGCTGCTTGTTTAATTGCTTGTAAATCCATAATTAATGCCTCCTAACGATCTTCACCGTACCACATAATGTTTTTATATCTTTCAGGGTCTGTATCACCTTCAGTGGAGAAACAGAGCACCTTTGAAGACGCATCTAATTCTAATTCCTTGCGTAAGTCTTCATATTCTGGCATTGTCATAATTGCCGTTACAAGACCTAGTGGAACTGCACCAGATTCACCTGTAGTGATTGGTGTATCACCTTTAATCGGTGCACCACCAACGCGCATCCCAAGTCTTGCTACCCAATCAGGAGCAGATACGAATACATCCGCATGGTTTCTCAAAAGATATCCCATGAAACTGTATTTGGTTCACCACATGCAAGTCCAGCCATGATTGTTTCTAAATCACCCTCAACGATACGAGGATTACCCATCATCAGCTACAGCCCCTTTATATAAGCAAGCTGCTGCTTCAGCTTCTACAACTACTAATTTAGGCTTCTTGGCTGCATTGCTATATAAATTAGTGAAGTAACCTACTACAGAACCTGCTAGAGAACCTACACCAGCTTGTACAAATACATGAGTTGGTACCTTTGCAGTTTTCAGCTTCTAACTGAGCTGCTGTTTCCATAGCCATTGTGCCATAGCCTTGCATGATCCAGTTTGGAATTTCTTCATAACCTTCCCATGCTGTATCTTGAACTACAACACCATTTGGAACTTCTTTAGATTTTTTTAGTTGCTAACCGTACACATTCATCGTAGTTGAAATTCTTCGATTGTTACGGTAGCACCTTCATTTTCAATTTGTTTTCTACGATATTCTGTAGAGCCTTTTAGGCATGAATACTACAGCTTTTTGACCTAATTTATTAGCAGCCCAGGCTACGCCACGTCCGTGGTTACCATCAGTAGCTGTAAAGAATGTAGCTTGTCCGAATTCTTCTTTTAATTGTGGAGAAGTTAATACATCATATGGTACATCTTCAACATTTTTACCAGTTTGTTGAGCTACATATTTTGCCATTGCATAAGAGCCGCCTAATACCTTAAACGCATTTAAGCCAAAGCGGTAAGATTCATCTTTTACAAAGAGAGAATTAACACCGATATAATCTGCTAATTTTTCTAGCGATACTAGTGGAGTTACACTATACTGTGGAAAACTTTCATGAAACGCTTTTGCTTTCTTAATTTCTCTAACATCCATAACGGACAAAAACTTGTCACTAGATGGTGCCATCGTATTACGTTTCCACTGAATTCGGTCCATATTTGCCTCCTAGGATTCTTCCTTTACAGTATTTAAATCACTATAAAGAGTAAACTTAGAAATATTGAAAATACTCCGCAATCTTTTCTGAAGATTTAGAGATAAGAAAAAGCCCCTTTTTTTCATTTAAGTAGCTAATAGCTTTTAGTCGCTCTACTTTATTCATGAGTGGTCCAGGTTTGCCAACTAATCGTTCTGCTTCTAGTAGTAAATCATCTAATAGTTCCGATACACTTGTAGTAATTTTTTCAACAGTGCCATTCTCTGCTTGGCCTATCCCTATAAGACTTTCAAGTGATCGATGCATCATAACAAACTCTGTGATATCCTGATTAATTCCTAATAGGTAATCAATATTGCCCATTATCATCACGGATATACATGGTAGAAGATTTTTAATATTCGTCCATCCTTAGTTTTTTTGTTAGATACCCAAATCTACCTTCACTACCATCATCATAGTTGAGTACATCTAAAACCACATGTGATGGACCATCACCAACATGACGATTTGTTATCGTACCATTTTCTATATATACAAGTGATGTATCGAGATCTCCTTGTAAGTCATGTATTAGTACTTCACAAGATGGTCCGAAATTGTATGGCCAATCCATGGGCTATCACTTTGTAGCCGTTCCAATGTACTCATTGAGATAACCTCCCTCTCATCGGTATCGGTTAACTTTATGGTCTAAATAACTTCAGTCCGCTTACATAGTTAGCATTATGAGAATAATTCTAACTATTTTTTTGTATCAACCTAATTTTTTTGTTAGGTTCCTTACTTAAATTATAGGTCTATGTATACAAAAAAATGCAACGCTATTATGCATTAAAGTTATTTATAAACATACAGATACATATCATCCATTGTTACAAACACATACACTCTCTGTGATTTTTCCATCACATAAACTGTCTGTTATAAAAAAAATTTTTTTAATGACCTTTGTACTATCACATCTATATAATTAAATCTATTCAAATTCTATAAAAATCAATGTATATCTATATTTTTTTATATGTATTAATTCTATCTGCTATGTCATTATGCATATATATTTTTATAAATATTCCTACTATTTATAACTATCAAAGAGTTACGTCTATATACATAGTAAGTGTAAATAATCTCCTTATTGCATACAAAAAGGCTGTAATAACGACATATCGTTATTACAGCCTTTACTCTATTATCTGTTAGGATTTATGTTAATGGCTAAGAGTAAATTATGCGTTTGCTAATGTTTTTACCCAATTCTTCACATTGAGCTTTACCATCATCATCAGGTTCACCCAAGATTGCCACACCATCAGCTACTAATTCGCCACCAGCGTCTTTAATGCGAGTGCCCCAGTCTTCTAACCAAGTGCCACCCCAACCATAGGAGCCAAAGATTGCTACTTTTTTACCACCCAATTTAGCTTCTAATTCTGTGTAGAATGGTTCAAATTCGCCTTCTTCTAATTGTTCTGCACCCATATCAGCACAGCCAAGAGCTAGTTTTTCGTAAGCTGCTGCGTCATCTACGGATACTTCAGAAACAGATTTCACTTCAACTTCTTGACCTGCAGCTTTGATACCTTCAGCTACTGCTTGAGCCATTTGTTCTGTATTGCCTGTACCGGACCAATAAATTACACCAATCATCTTGTACCTCCTAGGCCGTTCTTGCGACCAATGAACTAAATGTTTTTTTCCCAACATCAATTGAGTTTGACAAAATTCACGACATGCTTTGTAACATAAGAAAGAGCGCTTTGCATCTACCACATCATGATATACTTTCCACTCTCCACACATACGATATCCACTACCACGACGAGAAATAAAATATTTCACATCATTTAACGGATAACCTAGAAATACGCCGATTTCATGTGGAAAATCAATACTTGCTTCCATACGATATCTTAGGTGCTCAAGCATCTCCATAATGCTCATGCGATCATGATAACCGTAGGCTTTCAAAAATGTCATAACTGCAGGTTGCCGTACATAGTCTCGTAATTGTTTCTCACGGAATACCAATAATAGTCTACGCGCTTTACAGCGACATAATTCAAAGAAGAACAATCCTTTTTCATTGAACTCTTTATTATATTCTGTCAATACAAATTGGATTTGTTCATTCATGTCCCGTGGAATAGAAACCAAGTTCGAAAGCTTGATACCTCGAATTGCCGGTGCACAATGATATCCAATGATATGGTCAATTGAATTCATCATAATAGTACCTGCCTGTTGCACATCGTTAGAACTTTCTCTAATGAGAATAATTCCTATATGCCAATAGTACTCTTGATGAGAAAAATTGTCAAGAATAATTGATATATATTTTCAATAATTATTTATTTTTTTACTGTTAGCAAAGTCTTAACTTTAGGGAATATTGCAGCATCATTATCTTCATCTATAGCTATAAAGCGTGCATTCGGACCAGTATATTTATCATCAAAAAGGCTAATATGCAAAAACTTTCATTATAAGAATTATTATTAGCTACGCTTTTTATATTTTAATATTCCTTCATATACATTACCTTGTTTTCAGCTAATGGCGTTTACAACTGTGAAAAGTACCAAGGATTGGACTATCTCCCTTATTAATAGCAGAGGCAAGTGCACCTAGCGAAGATGGATCTGCATTTGACATGCTTTAGTTTCACTCATGCGACCAGATAATTGCTTTCCTAATACTACATCACCATATACAGCATAGTTCATTTCATTTTCGTTTTTAATATTTCAATGTATATACATCTGCAGACGTTGCACCCTGCTTCTATAAGCACAGACTTTATATCCTTTTTGCATCTCCAGCAAATAGTGCTTTAGGATTATTTCTGATACATTGTAACACCTTCAGGTAATTTAACACCTTGATATGTTACAGTTTGACTTTTATTCAAAACGGACTTAATGTTTGCTGCAGAACCTATTGCTGGAACAGATACTAATACAGCAGCTGCAGTAGCAAGTAATACTAATTTTTTTCATATGTCTCCTCTAACGAAATGTTAATGTCACAAACTCTCAACATTTATAGTAACAACACAGTAGTAAAGAACCGCCCTTAATGGAGCGGTTCTTTATCATCATCTTAGTAACGTATATGACTGACTAAATTATTTCTTTTTGTGCCTTTAGCCCAGCTATCGCGTAAACCAACAATACGGTTCATTACGATATGATCTGGTGTGCTATCTTTATCAGTTACAAAGTAACCTTGGCGTAAGAATTGGAAACGATCGCCAGGTATAGTTGTAGCAAGGCAAGCTTCGCCTTTACTATTGAAAACTTGTAAGGACTCATGATTGAAATCACCCAAGAAGTCTTTACCATCAGAATCTTCTTTGAGCAAGTAATCATACAAGCGGGACTCAATATCTACTGCAGTAGATGCTTCAACCCAGTGCAATGTACCTTTAACTTTACGTGTGCAACCACTGCCGCTCTTAGTTTCAGGATCATATGTACAGTGAATCTCTGTAATATTACCATTTTCGTCTTTAATAACATCAGTACAAGTAATGAAAGTATGCACCTTTTCAAGCGTACTTCTTTACCTGGTGCCAAACGGAAGAATTTCTTAACTGGCTCTTCCATAAAGTCATTGCGTTCGATATAGATTTCACGACCAAATACAACTTCACGATTACCAAGTTCTTCGTTTTCAGGGTTGTTTTCAACTGTTACAAGCTCTGTTTGACCCTCTGGATAGTTTGTGATCACAACTTTCACAGGATCAATAACAACCATTGGACGCATAGCTTTGAGTTTCAAGTCCTCACGGATACAGAACTCAAGCAATGCAATGTCTACAACACTATCAGCCTTAGCTACACCAATGCGGTCACAGAAATCACGAATAGCTTCAGGAGTATAGCCACGGCGGCGTAAGCCGGAAATAGTAGGCATACGAGGATCATCCCAACCAGCTACAAGACCAGCCTCAACAAGAGCGCGCAATTTACGTTTAGACATAACCATCTTAGTTACATTTAAGCGAGCAAACTCAATTTGTTGCGGAATTTCAGTGTCGTCCCAATCCTCTAATACCCAATCATATAATGGGCGGTGAACTTCGAATTCTAATGTACAAATAGAGTGTGTAATACGTTCAATGGCATCTTCAATAGGATGTGCATAGTCGTACATAGGGTAAATCACCCATTCATTACCAGTATTGTGATGTTCAGCTTTTACAATACGATAAATAACAGGGTCACGCATAACGATATTAGGATGTGCCATGTCGATTTTTGCACGCAATACCTTTTCACCATCATCGTATTTACCGGCTTTCATTTCTTCGAAGAGTTTCAAGTTTTCTTCTACGCTACGTTCACGATAAGGGCTATTGATACCAGGTGTAGAGTAATCACCACGAGTTTGTTTGATTTCTTCAGCAGTTTGATCATCTACATAAGCTTTGCCAAGAGAAATCAATTTCTTAGCATATTCGTACATTTCACCAAAGTAGTCGGATGCATAACGAACATCGCCAGCCCATTCAAAGCCGAGCCATTTTACATCTTCCATGATGGAGTTTACGTATTCAATATCTTCTTTTGTTGGGTTTGTATCATCAAAACGAAGATTTGTTAAGCCATTGTACTGTTTGCCAATACCAAAGTTAAGGCAGATAGATTTGGCATGGCCAATATGCAAGTAGCCATTTGGTTCTGGCGGGAAGCGTGTTAATACGCGACCACCGTATTTACCAGTTTCATTATCTTTGTTGATGATAGCTTCGATAAAGTTAACAGATACAACTTCTTCAGGAGCTACATTTTTTTCAATGTCTTTATGTTCCAACGTTCTTACCTCCATAGGATAAATATTCTTTTTATTTTACCATATTTTTGCATAAAACCGCATATTTTTTAAGATCTTATAATTTTAGTCGAAGTCAGTCAAATCAACGCCCGCCTTTTTGAGCTCTTCTAATGCAGATTCTACGTCCATTTGCGGTTTTTTATAGTTCACTTCTTCGTTTACACAAGTCTTTAACGGTTTCTTCTGAACACCAGCAATAATATTGTCCGCTGTCAAAATAGACATATCATAACGAGTTCTATCTGTGTAAGAACCAATATGTGGTACGATGAGACAATTTTCTACCTCTAACAATGGATGATCAGCAGGTAGAGGTTCTGGATCCGTAACATCTAGCGCTGCATAATCAATTTCGCCTGTTTTAAGTGCATTAATAAGCGCATCCGTATCTACAATAGGGCCACGACCAACATTAACAAATAGTGCAGTATTTTTCATTTTTTTGAAGAATGCTTCATCACACATGTGATATGTTTCGTCTGTTAACGGAGCCATCACGCATACTACATCACTAGTAGCTAATAAGTCATCTAGCTCCATATACGTAGTTTTATGAATCTTATCATCTATACGTTGATTACGGTTATGATATACAACGGTCATACCACAAGCACGAGCACGACGAGAAATAGATACACCGATAGCGCCCATACCAATAATACCAAGGGTGCGACGACTCAAATCAAACCCTTTAATATTAGATGGTCTTTGCGCCCAACGTCCTTCTTTTACAAAATTAGCATTTTCCAAAATACGACGACTTGCAGTGGCAATCAAGGTAAAAGCAAGCTCTGCTACGGTTTCATTTAAAACGCCCGGCGTATTGCCATAAGGAATACCTGCAGCTGTTAATTCATCAATATTTACATTGTCATAACCAACAGCAGCCTGAGCAATAACCTTTAAATTAGGTGCATTTTTTACAAGATCACCATCTACATCTAAAGGACGAACACACCACAAACCATCCGCATCAACGAGCCATTCCTTTAATGTCTCCCGAGGCATTACTGTCTTTTCAGTCCATTGGCGCACTTCTACGTGCTCTTTTAAATATGCAATCGCATCCTTGCGAACAAGCCCATTTACTACTACTAGAGGTTTTTGTTCCATATGCATCCCTCCCATAAGAATTCTGTTATTATACTTATATTTTTATACTAGAAAGCTAAATTAATACAACAAAAAGGAGTAAGGCCTAAGCCTTACTCCTTTAATTTTGCATTTTTAGTTTGAATTAGTTCAAATCTGCTGTACAGTTAGGACATTTAACTGCATCAATGTGAATTTCTGTTTTACAGAATTGACATTCTTTAGTTGCTGGTGCTTCAGCAGCTTCTTCTTCTTTCGCGTTTTTCATCATTTTAGCTAATGCGCGAACCATCAAGAATACAACGAACGCCAAGATTAAGAATTGAATCAAATCAGTAATGAATGTACCGTATGGCAATACAGAACCAGCTGCACGAGCTGTAGCAATATCAGCACCAGCCATGAATGCATCTTTAGAACCTGCGCTCAATGGCAAGTACAAGTTACTGAAATCAATACCACCTGTGAATAAGCTAATAATAGGCATGAACAAGTTGCTTACAACAGAGTTTACCAACGCTGTGAAAGCAGCACCAATAATCATACCAATAGCTAGGTCCATCATGTTACCTTTGAATGCAAAGGCTTTAAAATCGTTCAAAAATTCTTTCATTTCACTACTCCTACTTACACTTAATTGAGAATGCGTTAATAACTGTACTAATCATAAAGGAAAGATGAAGAGATGTCAAGAATTTTCGATGTAGTTTTTCGAATTTATTTAATATAGTTTTTCATATCCCTATCTATTATTGTAATAAACCAGTAATTATGCGTACTTTTCGCACCATATCATTATATATTTCTTCAAAAATTTTATTTGAGATATGTAAAAAAATAGAGTCTACCCCTTCATCGGTTAGACTCTATTAATTAGAAAAATAATTTATAGTCCTATATATTATATATACTATTATATGTTTGTACCTAGGGAAAGAGCTTTAGCCCGTTCTATAACAGCAATAAATGCAGGCGGTATCATTTCAGCCTCTAAGAATTGACTGATACGACGCCCTACAATAACACCTTTATTAGCGTAGAACCAAGAGAAATAATAAATATGTAAATCATCTAATTTGCGATCTAAAATATTTGGCAGGCATCGTTGTACAATTTGGTTTTTCGTAATTCCTAGCTTAGCATAACCTCGTCGAGCCATATCCTTTGTCACCATGGGCCTTGCATCATCAATTATATCCTTAATAATAGCATCCATAACGGAACGTTTACGCAAGGATAATAAATGAGCTACAAAGTCCATTTCAAAACATATTTCATCTGTATAGAATATATTGCTATGGGCTTTAGCGTATTTCTCTTCTACATCTCGATCATAGAGAGCGACAGTAGGGATGGCAAATCGATTAAATAGTTTTTGTAGTTTACTAATAGAAGACTCACCACGTGCATTGATAAGACATATGCCAAAGTAATCAAAATCTACACCTAATTTTTTCCCAAAGCCAGCAAAACTGCCATACTCTGTTTCACCCTCGACAAGAATAATACACCGTGCATAAAGTGCCTCTTTAGCCTCAGGGAAGTGCATGATTAAGTGCTTTTCCACCTCCTTAGGGAAATTAAAAGTCACTCCACAAGCAGCACAAACCATATTGTGCTCATCACGGTACAGACGAATGATATGACGATAGTCGTCAACTAGCGCATCCGTACTATGGGTAACAACAAAGAGTTGGCCTAAAAGACCATCAATGTTAAATACATCTCTTAGCAACGCCAAAAATTCTTCGTTTTCATTCGTTGCAATTTGGCGATAATAATTTAGCACGGCTCGTTGCAAGTACGGACTTAAGTGTAACTCTGGCTCATCGACACTAATAAAAATAGGTAAATACTTACGACCCTTTTCATCACATACAAGAAGGGACTCTAAATTCGTGGTAGCACTATTAATCTTCATATAGATTTGCGCCAAAATCTTAAGGGCTACGGCCATAATTAAACGCACATTATCAGAAGAGTATTTCCATTCCATTGCGGACGAAGTAGACAACACCTCTATGAGGTGTTGAATATTAAGCATACAATAAGGATCTAAATCCTTACGCAAACTGACGATTTTCACGTTGTACATCATTGGTTACCATTTCCAATCTAGACACATAGTCCTCTAATAGCTTACCTAACTCTACATAAACTGAAGATGGAATAGTAAACAACTCTTGTTCAGAAGTATCTCGATGACACATATATAAAGCATGCCGAATCATAGATAGCGCCATAGGTTCAACACCTTTATCAGTCACGCTATATAGGCGCGGATATACCTCTTGTACCACTTGCTCTAATCGCAGTCGATAGGTTGGCCCCTCATTAGGGGTGAACATACTTTTATAATTTAATTCACCAAGTGATAGTTCAAAATCTATACGAATCGGTTTATGTACATTCGTAAAATCATGCTCATTAAAACCGTGACATTCCATTACAATTTCTAAGAGATCTAAAAAGTTAGACTTACCTACTGCATTTTTCACCAACGAAATAATTAATATCATTGTGAAAGCTCAAGGTCACATCAGCCAAGTTGCGATAGTTTTCAATATGCATCCATTTTATATACATAGCCCCTCCTTCTGCAGCTACTTTCAAAACGAAAGAGCCCTAGTATATTTTAATAACAATCCGATACATCATTATCTCAGATATTTTCCACACCTATATGTAAAAAGGTGCCAATCACGAATGTGATCAGCACCCCACTGTCATACAACGTTTGATATTGTATATATTCGACATTTATTTAATTTTATCCTCTATAACCTTTCCTTCACGCAAAGGACCACTTTGCGCTTTAAGGCGTGCTAGCATAACAGAGGACACAAACATGGCAATACCAGCCCCAACGGTTTCGATGGATAAGCTTTCACCAAAAAACAAGAATCCATAGAAGGAACTAATAAATACGCCAACGTATTGCAAGAATTGAGCCACTACAGCATTTGTGGTAACAAAAGCACCGGTCAAGAAGAACTGAGCCACCACGCTAATACCACCGATGGCTAAAATAATAAGCCAGTCTGTACCTTGTGGCATAACCAATGTATCAGTTGTCACTAGACCTGCAATCATACCAGTAATCATGAAATAAGCCATAATTTCAAAATTACTATGTTGACCACGTTTAGAGATCAATCGGATTGTCGTATAAGCCCCTGCAGACAAGGCAGCACCTAAAATTGCCACCAAGGCATACCAAGTAAAACCAGTAAAGCTAAATGGATTTACCATTACCATTACAGCTACAAAGATTAAAAGAAGCCATTTACCTGCCCCTTTAGGCACACGTTCCTTAAGAAATACAGAACTAAATATAAGTACAAATATGCCAGATGTTTGAAATAGAATCGTTGCATCGGACAATTTTAAATGCACCAATGCAATAAAGTTACATACCATACCAAAAGCCACCGTAAAGGCCGCGCATGATAAGATAACCTCTATCCTCTTTAGAGAACCGAATGCCTTGCGTATACATAACGATGAGAACTGCTACGGTCCCAAATAAACCGCGGAAGAAGGCAATTTCCCCAGACGGAATATTAGAGCCTAGCATTTTTACAAACAAGTTCATCGTACTCAACAAGAGAGCCGACAGCAGTGCATACATTAGGCCTTTTTTAGCCATACTACCTCCCTATATACTAAATCATACTATCCCTTAACAAAATATATGCCGCCCTTCTAATGAAAGGCGGCATTGTATTATTTAGAGAATGTATTTACAAAATCCAAGATTTCTTGCTTCATATTCTCTTTATCGATTGCTTTTGTGAAGCGCAATGGTTTTAGATTGTAATGCTTCTAATTGTTTAGGGAACGCCACACCTGTTACAGCAGAGATATTATCTAAGCTTTCATAAGGAGTCTCGCCCACCTTAATGTCCAACGCCTCACAGATTGGTGTAGGGAATTTGAACGGATGTGCAGTAGATGCAATTACAGTGTGACGAGCACCATCTTCAGGATGTTTTTCCAATTCCTTCATGTACGCACCCATAGCAACCGCCGTATGAGGGTCCATTACATAACCATAGGAATTGTATACTTGTTGAATAATCGCTTTGTTTCTTCATCACTAACGTAAGCACCAGCAAAATTAGCTTTAACGCGTTTGAACTCTTCTTCATTAACAGTCAATTTACCAGTAGACTTAAGATCTTTCATCCAACCTGCTGTACGTTCACTGTCTTCACCAGAAATATAGTACAAGAAGCGTTCAAAGTTAGAGGATTCAAGAATATCCATGGACGGAGAAATCGTCGTATAGAACGGACGATTCATATCGTATGTACCATTTTCAAAGAAATCAGTAAGTACGTTATTTTGATTAGATGCACAAACCAATTTGCCAATAGGAATACCCATTTTCTTAGCATAGTAAGCAGCCAAGATATTACCGAAGTTACCTGTTGGAACAACTACGTTAAAAGCTTCGTCTTCATGGATAGCACCTTGTGCTACGAGCTCAGCATAGGCATTTACATAGTACACTACTTGCGGTGCCAAACGGCCGATGTTAATGGAGTTCGCACTAGAGAACATAACGCCTTTTGCAGCAACCTCTTCGGCTGTAGCTTTATCTACAAATAAACGTTTCAAGAATTGTTGAGCATCGTCGAAATTGCCGTGAATAGCAGTTACATTAACGTTCTCCCCTTCTTGCTTTTGCATTTGCTCGGCTTGCATTGGGCTTACGCCATCTGTTGGGTAGAATACTTGGATATGTGTACCAGGCACATCTTTAAATCCTTCAAGAGCAGCTTTACCAGTATCACCAGATGTAGCAGTTAAGATAAGAACCTCTTTATTCTCACCTTCTGCTTCTTTAGCAGCTACTAAAAGGTAAGGGAATAAAGATAATGCCATATCCTTGAAAGCTTGTGTACGGCCATGGAATAGTTCCAAGACAGATACTTTTTCTAAGATAGAATGTAATGGTGCAATATCGCGTGTGCTAAAGTTAGCATCAGAATAGGCAGAGTTGATCATTTCATTTAAATGAGCCTCAGAGAAGCATGGGAACAACTTAGCTAATACAACAGCTGCTACCTCTTGATAGTTTTTATCTTTCACATCATTGTAAGTTAAACAGTTCGTAGGGAATAGAGATGGTACGTATAGACCACCATCCTCTGCTAAGCCGTGCAACAATGCATATGTTTCATTTACCGCAACGGTACCGCGGGTGCTAGTATAATTCATTGAATACCTCATTTATAACTACAATGTATTTTTCGAGTCTAATAGAATTATTATAGCATAAAAGCGCCCTAAAAGGGGCGCTTCTATAGAATAATATATTATTTTTTTATTATAAAGATTTAACTAATGTAATTAACCTGTTATTTGACTTATTATAGGAATATTGAAGTTGGCAACACCTATAAATTCAAATCGATTATAGTTCACCTTCTGCTATCGCGTCTAATGTATCAAGGGATGGGATGAAGAATAACATGCCTGTAATCGGTTTTAGAATAGTCGAGCAACTTATCGTTTTGCGTAAACATATTAGTAAGCATTGTTTTAGTTACATCCCAGTAACGAGCATAACCGATAAAGTATGTGCCGCGTACACCTTGGCCAGGTTGAGCAAATGCTACATTCATACGCACGATTTTATGTTCTTTATCATCGCGATTATCTTGAGCCACTACATTATGAGCTGCTGGATCTTTTTCATCATCTTCTAACTCAATATCGCTGAATTTACGACGGCCAATGAACTTTTCTTGCATTTCTGTAGGAAGAGCACGCCACGCATCAAGATCGTGTTCATATTTTTGAGCAAATGCATAAGAACCATTAGTGAATTCAGGATCTTCATCACCAATAACGCCCCACTCTACAGCTTCTTGACCAACAGGGTTTTCAGTACCATCTACGAAATCAATGATGGCGCGACCTTGTTCATAATGGAAGCCATGAGTTTCATCTACTACAGATGTAATAGGACGTAAGAACTCCATAATTTGATCCACTACAGTATATGTAACGGACTCATCATTGGAACGTACATGCAAGAATAAATCAGCTGCTACAGCTGGTACGTCTTGTTTATCACCTTTAATACCTTGGAAGTCTTCTAACTCTTTTGGTACAGGTGCATTAGGGAATAAATAATCCCATGCTTTACGGCTGAAACCAAAAGCAATGCCCAAACCTGCACCATTTGCACGAATACTTACAGAACGTTTAATTGCTTGGATTCTATCTGCCATATCTTGAATCACTTCAAGCTCTGCGTTATGATCCTCGCGGTTTAATAACAATGTTGTGAAATTGACACTTTGGCCAGCATCTTTATACACATCTTGTGTTCTAGAAATATCTACTGCCATCGAGTACCTCCTAATGAGAAAAAAATTCTTATATAGTAATCATAAGCTATTAAGCCCGTATTGTCTATAAGATATAAGACATGCTATACCCAATAAACTCATCACAGCTATTAGAAAACTTTCAGAAAAGGTGACATTTAAAAACTTAAAATATCAATTGATCATATATATTTTTGGTATTTGTTCAATAGGCTTATTTTTTTCAATCGCAGTCGCTAAGGCATCAATTCCTTTTTCTATTTCGGATAGCTCATAGCCATAAAGAGGATCCATATAAATAACTCTATCCAAAGAGTTTTTCACCAAATATGGCTAAGTATAAATCTGTAAGTTTTTTTAATTGTATAAGTGCATTTTTCTACTTCTGTATTCATCTAACCCTGCCTCTATACGAATAAAAAAATCACTCCAATAAAATTAATGCTGTCATTTTACAAATAGAGTACTTTTACTGCATTTTTATATTCTCTTATTTACCTATATTTCTACATATTTTTTTAATAAAATGATGTCAAAATGATGTCATAAAATATATACATTATATGTGATGATCCATTTCTTCACCATATAGTCTTTTCCATTCCTTGACGGGTTACAAGCCAATTCTTACCAGATTTTTCTAGCTTCATCTTCGGTAAATTGTTTATTTGCATATCTCTTTAAGCAGCATTGCTTAATAGAATCAGCTGGTACATTCCATCTTTCACCAGCCTCTTGTGTAGTCATCACGTCATCTAGTTTCATTATAGTACTCCTAATATTACTAATAGATTATATACGGTTAATATAAAGGCAATAATACTAATTATTAAAGTTAATCTTGTATACTTAAGCAAGGTGATTTTTTTGTATAACTTTCGTTGCCGCACCCGCATAGCGGGTGGTTTTATGATTCACGACTACGTCACGAACCAATCTAAAAACAATAACAAGAAAAACCCGCACAGTAGTGCGGGTTTATTTGGTGGACCACCAGGGGTTCGAACCCTGGACACCCTGATTAAGAGTCAGGTGCTCTGCCAGCTGAGCTAGTGGTCCATGACACGACTAATTATATGCCTCTTTTATAGGAATGTAAAGAATATTTATTACATTCCTATAAAACATGTGCATTAATATTGTAACACCCAATCTTTCATGGTATTACAAGCCTCTGTAGGGAGTAAATCACTCGTTCCTACGCAGTCTTCACCACTATATAGTTGAAGTACACTATGAGTACGACTTACCTCTTTAACAACGACATGTGTTAGAGTATCCTTAGGTACACTAAATTGCAACCGTAACGGCCAAAATAGGTAAATACAGCTTTTACAGTATCGTACTCTATATGGACTTGAAGGAATTTACCACCAGGCCAGCATGATTCAATATTTTCTTTTGATCTTGGTTTTAGAAAATCAAAAAATCCCATACTACCCTCCAATGCGCCACATTGGACGTTCTGGTTGATCCATTCCTATACCATCATGTCGTTCTTGTTTACGTTGTAAAGCACGCTCAATATGCTCAGCTAACGCCTCTACTGTAGCGCCATTTCGCACAAGGGAAACTAAATCGGCCTCATCATCACGCAGTAAACATAAGCGCATCTGACCATCTGATGTGAGTCGAACCCGATTACATGTATCACAATAGCTATGAGACATTGAGAAAATAAAACCTACCGCCTTACCACTTGGTAACGCTAAATACGTAGCAGGTCCAAAACCATATATTGAGTGAACCTCTGTAAGAGGCCCCCCACTCACACGTTCCAATTGAGCCTTCCACTCATCAAAGGTTGGACCATGGAATGCATCCCCTTGGAACGGCATATACTCGATAAAACGCCAAACAACAGGCCACTTTTCTACATACTGCAATAACGATTTAACTTCTTCATCAGACCAGTAGCGAGATAAAACGGTATTAATCTTTACAGATTTAAAGTTAGCATTAATAGCACTTCGTATGCCTTCTAGTACAGACTCAAGTTGACCCTCTTTACCTACACAAGTAGCAAAAGCTTCACTTTCAAGCGAGTCTAAACTAATATTCACACGATTTAATCCGAGTTTTTTCAACCGTTGCGCCCGAGATGCCAAGAGACTACCATTAGTGGTCATCGAAATATCTTCAAACCAACCTGTATCATTAATGCGTCCTAGAAGCTCTTCAATATGAGGATATAACAATGGCTCACCACCAGTAAGGCGCACAGCTTTTACACCAATCCGATGGAAGGCCTCTAAAATAGTCATCCATTCATCAACAGTTAATAGTTGTGTTTGACTTTGAGGCGTAATTTCTGCAGGTCGGCAATAGGGACAACAGAAATTACACGCATCTGTCAGCGACAGACGTACATATTCAATTGTACGGCCCCATGCGTCTTTCATAACACACCTCGTTTACCAATACAGAATTATTTAATAATAGATACTTCATCACCTACGTGAATTGTACCATTTTTAAGAACCTTACCAAAAATGCCTTGTGTCGGCATAATGCAAGAACCAACTTGTTTCATGATTTCACAACCATGGTGACATTCCTTACCAATTTGTGTGATTTCAAGAATAACGTCTTTACCGACTTGTAGTTGTGTACCTACAGCCAATTCATACAGCACCATACCTTCAACTGTAATATTTTCAGCGAAATCACCAGGTTTTACATCCGCCCCTTGAGCACGCATATGGTCAATACTTGCAATGCCAAGCAAACTAATTTGACGATGCCAATTGCCTGCGTGAGCATCACCTTCCATACCATGATCTACGATAAGATTTGCGGATTCAATATTATGTTTCTTTTGCCCTTTTTTCTCACTAATGGAGATAGCAATAATTTTTCCTTCTGCCATGTAGCCCTTCCCTTCTTATGGGAACATACCATATATACATAACTTTATATAAACATTTAATTGCAAAATAAACTTGTGATTCTCATTTTTGTGAAAGCATCACAAAAATACTTTTACAATTATCTATATATTATAACATAGTATTCGTACATTTTCCCTGTGAATTTAATCACTAAAAAAGCTACCCACCGGCTTAGCCGGTGGTTCTTCTTTACGCCTATAAGGCGAATGCTACCGGCTGCGCGTGGGAGCGCATGTCGATCCGTCATCTGCAATCTAATACTAACTACCCGTTAAACGGGTCTTGAAAGTCTAAAACTAATTGCTCTGACATCTCGTCTTGCTTTAATTGATTCGAAATATACTCCGCTATCTTTTTCTCATTTTTTCCGACTGTATCGACGTAATATCCTCGACACCAAAATTGTCGGTTTCGATATTTGAATTTCATATTCCCCCATTTCTCATATATCATTAAACTACTTTTACCTTTTAGAAATCCCATAAATGATGAGACTGACATTTTAGGTGGAATTGCTACTAATATATGAATATGATCTGGGCATGCTTCTGCAGACAAAAGCTCTACACCCTTCCATCTACATAATTCACGAATTATACCTCCGATTTCAAATCGCTTTTGTCCAAAAAATACTTTTCTTCTATACTTTGGTGCAAATACTATATGATATTTGCAGTTCCATTTAGTATGTGCTAAACTCTGATTGTCATACATTATATGGCCTCCTTTAGGGTCTTAATTGCAGTTGACGGACCGCAATCTAATCTTACCCTAAAGGAGTAACTTTTCGAAGACGCAACGCTAAAGCTTTTACTGAACCCCCGGACTATCCGGGGTTTTCTATACTAAAAAGAACTCTATTCTCAACGAATAGAGTTCTCATTTTTATAATTTAACGACGTATTAAAAAGAGTATTGTAACAGTTTTTTTATTATTTGTATAAAGCTTATAATAGCGGCTTCTTTAGCATCAAGATCTTGTTCAATAGCATTCATTTTAGCCGTTACATTTGCTACAAAAGCCTCATCTTTAATACCAGACAAATTGATACGTACATTTAAAAATGCTGCTTTCACCGCCGCACGTGCATTAATTGCCGCAATAATACCATCGGTAATAAGGTTTTGATTGCCCTTACGAGATGCCTGTTCCGCTAAATCAAATATATGATACGCTAATTCACCGATTTCAAAGGGAACCATCGCCGCGTCTTTATAAGCTTGCTGAATCGCCGCTGTGCGAGCAATCTTTTCTTCATCTGTATTTTTTTGGCAAACCTAAAGCATTCATAAAGATATTAAATACATCTGCATCAGCTTGAGATAATTCAAGCATGCGATTACGAATCGCTTCGGACTTAGTTTGAAGTTCTTCCATTTCGGACTGAACCTCTTCATAGCCTTTTTTACCAAAGGTTAAGTTCGCTACCATTTCTGCTAATGCTGCACCAGTTGCTCCAGTTAAGGCTGCAATGGCACCCCCACCTGGTGTAGGCTCTTTAGACGCAGTAGCAGACTACAAAATCTATAACACGTTGTTCTACTAAATTCATAACAAGACCTCATGTAAAAGCGATAACAAGATATCCTTGTTATCGCTTTGTCATTTCTATAAAAATATACAGGTAACACACTATATAAACTAGTGAAAGCAGACACTACCAATAGGTAGTTAAGAAAATGTCTACTGTAAAAGGATTTATATTAGAATAAGCCTTTTAATCGTACCGTCTGCTTCGATATCCATATTAAGAGCAGCAGGACGTTTAGGAAGGCCAGGCATAACCATTACATCACCTGTACGGCATACGATAAAACCGGCACCATTAGCAACACGGATATCGGATACAGTGATGGTAAAGCCTGTTGGAGCACCTAAGAGTGCTGGATTATCAGATAAGGAGTATTGAGTTTTTAGCCATACATACAGGCAAACGATCAAGCCCCCAATCTGCTAATTGTTTAATTTGTTTTTTTAGCTTTGTCTGTAAAGATAACGCCTTCGCCACCATAAATGGTTTTAACAATTTTATTAACTTTCTCTTCCAAACTATCTTCTAAATCATATACGAATTTAGGTGTTGGTTTTGGACCTTCAAGCAACTCTACGACCTTTTTCGCCATATCAGTACCGCCTTCGCCACCCTTTTTCCCCAACATTCATTAAGTTCTACAGGTACGCCAAATTCATCGCAAAGACGAGTTAACTCAGCTATTTCTGCATCTGTGTCGGTAGCAAATTTATTGATAGCCACTAAGACAGGTACGTTAAAGTAACGCATGTTCTCGATGGCTTTTTTTGCAAATTGCTGAAAACCTTTTGTAACAGCTTCAACATTTTCAGTGCTAAGTTCTTGTTTAGGTACACCACCATGCATTTTTAAGAGCACGCAATGTAGCAACGATTACAATTGTATCAGGGAAAATATCACCGTAACGACATTTGATGTCTAGGAACTTTTCAGCCCCTAAATCAGCACCAAAGCCAGCCTCTGTAACTACGATATCACCTAATTTAAGACCAAGCTTTGTAGCTACGATGGAGTTACAACCATGAGCGATATTTGCAAATGGACCACCGTGAACGATAGCTGGTGTGTGTTCTAACGTTTGTACAAGATTTGGTTTAATAGCATCTTTCATAAGAAGCGCCATCGCACCTTGGCAACCAAGTTGATGAACATAAACAGGCTCACCTGCTAAATTACAGCCAATAACGATACGACCAAAGCGTTCTTTTAAATCTTCTAGATCTTTAGCTAAGCAAAGAATAGCCATGATTTCAGAAGCAACAGTAATCATGAAGTGATCTTCTCGAGGGAAACCACACACTTTACCGCCAAGAGCAACCGTTACATTGCGAAGGGCACGATCATTCATATCTAGAACACGAGTCCAAGATAATTGGCGCAAATCGATTTGTAATTCATTGCCTTGATGGATGTGATTGTCAATCATAGCAGACAATAAATTATTAGCTGCTGTAATAGCGTGCATATCACCTGTAAAATGAAGGTTAATATCATCCATTGGTACAACTTGAGCGTAACCGCCCCCTGCGGCACCGCCCTTAATACCAAATACAGGACCTAAGGATGGTTCACGCAATGTGGCAATAGCATTTTTACCAATTTTTTGTAAGCCTTGTACAAGACCAATGCTCGTTGTAGACTTCCCTTCACCTGCTGGCGTCGGTGTAATAGCTGTAACTAACACCAATTTACCATCTGGCTTAGATTCTAATCGACGAATGGCATCAAAGGAAATCTTCGCTTTGTAATGACCATATTGTTCAATGTCATCAGGTGTTAAACCACATTTATCGGCAATAACCTGAATCTTCTCCATTTCATTCTGTTGGGCAATCTCAATATCGCTTAACATAAAGCCTCCTCGGCACCATGGCCATCTATCAACTATATAACAACTATAAACTTGCTATCTAATATTCAATATTAAATGTCTACTGTAGATGTATCTTTGTACAGCTACAGTAATCTATTATATATGAAAGTACATCTTATGTCTAATAGTTATATCTAACAATTTTAGTACTTCATCTAATATATTACGCCTGTTTAGTACATAACTAAATAGATAAAAAGAGCCTAGCGCATACATTTATACGCTAGGCAATTATTATATTAAAATAACTTAGAACGGGAATAAAATTGGCAATAATACAAGTGCCACGATACTAGATACAACGATAAGTGGTAAACCAGCTTTCACATAATCCATGAAACTATAGCCTGCTATATTATATACCATAGTGTTAGCAGGCATACCAATTGGTGTAGCATAGGCCAAGGAACTAGCAATTACGATAGCCGCAAGCACCGCTTTTGGATCGAATCCCAATTGAGATGCTAAGCTAAGACCGATTGGTACCAATAACGCACAGGTAGCAGTATTAGACATGAAGTTCGTCATGAACACACCAAGCGCAAAGATTACCACTAGAACAACAATTGGAGATGGACTAGCACCAAGGCTGTTTACGATAAGATCTGCAATTACAGAACCAGTACCTGTTTTAACCATTGCGTCCCCAAGGGCCATGGAACCAGCAAAGAGCATGATTGTTTTCATATCGATAGATCTAACAGCTGCACTTTCACTTATAACATTGGTAGCAACTAATACAAGAGGGCTTATAGGACAAAAAGTGTGTGTAAAAACCCTTATAACACTAGATATTTACTAGTGTTATAAGGGTTTAATCTTTTTTTGGAGAAGTTTGAGGGTGGACAAAAAGTGTGGGTGAAAACATCAATTAACCCTTGTAATTACTGACTAAAATGAGGTTATATCTTCCTATATATAAACAAATATGGAGGAAGAGTTTATGCGACAAATAAAATGTCCTGATTGTAATGAAACATGTATTAAACACGGTGTTTTAAAATCTGGTTCTCAGCGTTGGTTTTTGCAAACATTGTAAGGTGGCATTTACCGTTAAAATTAATAATTTAAGTAAAGAGTTAAGCCTATTCTTGAATTGGTTATTCAGCACCAATATTCAAGCTGATATGCCTGGTAAAGGTCGTACATTCAGGCGTAAAACCGCTAAATTTTGGTCCATATGGCCATTGCCACCAAAAGTGGAAGAAGTACATGATGTGGTATATCTTGATGGAATTTACTTAGCTAGGAATTTATGTGTGTTGATTTGTTGCAATGATACTCATGTTCTAGGATGGTATGTCTGTCGTTATGAGCATGCTAGAGCTTGGCAGTGTTTAATGGAACGGATTGCCGAACCCTAAAAGTCGTTGTGTCTGATGGTGCTAATGGTTTGCCTAAAGCATTACGTAAAGTTTGGCCTCATAGCAGTCACCAAAGATGCCTGTTTCACATTTTTTGTCAGGTTAGACGATATACGACAAGTAGACCTAAAACGTTAGCAGGAAAGGATCTTTATACTCTTGCTAAAGATTTATTTAATGTGAAAACAATGGATCAAGCTTTTATATGGATTAATAAACTTTCGGCGTGGCGAATGACATATTCTGATTTTTTACGAGAAATGACGATTGATGAATTCGGAAACAAACGCTCTACACATGAGCGTTTGCTTAAAGCTGAATCATCATTATGGCGTCTGATTAGGCAACAAACTTTATTTACATTTTTGGAATGTATTGATATTACAATACCTACAACAAATAATCGTATTGAAGGTGGAGTAAATGCTCAACTAAGAAGTATGTTACGGGCTCATAGGGGCCTTTCACTTGAAAGAAGACTAAAAGCGGTCTATTGGTGGTGCTATATGCACTCACCAAGACCGCTTTCTATTTCAGATATATTAAATTGTATGCCTACAGATGAATCGATTGCTGCTATCTACAAACGGTTATCTGATTATTGCCAAATAGATCGTTCAATCCCTCAATGGGGTGATGCTCCTGTTTGGAATGAGCTACATATGTCTACAGATTTTCCAACTTATTGGGATTAGTCACACACACTTTTTGTCCTATAACCCTACAAGAGCACCTACCCAGGCACTAACATAAAGTTTTACACCTAATTGTTTTTCAAAGATCATAGCAACAACTGTCAAAATTAATACAATTGCAAGCAGTCCATTTTTTCCAAGACGGTACATGGCTATAATCGTCATTGCCTTCAAAGGCACCATCTGGTTGATGACTTGGAGCATCTGGTAAGAAACGTTTACCAATTGTAGCATAGAAAATAGTACCTACAATAAGAATTGGTAAACCTACTAGACCATAATCAAAGAATCCAAAGGAACCTAAGCCAGCTTGTTGTAAACCTGCTTGAGCAATCATATTACCAGGAGCACCGATAAGTGAAATATTACCCCCCATAGCTGCAGCAAATACAAGAGGCATCAACAATTTAGTTTGTTTTAAAACCACTTTTTTTACAAATACCAATAATTACAGGAATCAGTACAGCAGCTGTACCAGTATTAGATAAGAAACCGGATAAAATACCTGTAATCATCATAACTGCAACGAGTAAAGATGTTTCAGTTTTAGCAAACTTATGAACTACATTACCTACGCCTACAGCTACGCCTGTTGCAAAGAAAGCTTCACCAATAACAAACATGCCCATAAATAGTAAAACGTTTGGATCTACAAAACCTGCAAATGCTTCTTTAGCAGATAAAACTCCACTTAGATGCAAGCCTACAGCTACAACCATAGCGGTAATAGACAATGGAATTTTCTCCCACGCAAACATGACGATGGCAAATACTAAAAAGCCAAGAGTTATCATTACACTCGTATCCATATATACCTCCCAATACGTGTAATATACCTAAAAAAGGGTACAAAAAAGGAGGATTGTACAAAATCCGTATAATCCCCCTATTAAGTTAATTCTTACAATGAAATTATTTAATGAAGCTTACGTGTTTGTAGATTTCTTCTAACACTTCTTCTTTTTTTCGCATTGTATTCTACTTTTTTTATTTTCAAAGTAGTTATTACCTTCTGCATCGATGGATACGATAAGTGGACCGAATTCTTTTACACGGCAAGTCCACAAGGTTTCAGGCATACCAAGTTCACGCCAGTTAGCAGACTCGATTTCTTCTACTTCTGTAGCAGCAAGTACGGCATTACCCGCTGGGAATACACAGTGAAGTGCACCAAAATCTTTACATGCACGTGCTGTTTCAGGACCCATACCACCCTTACCAACGATAAGGCGTACACCAGTTTGTTTTACAAATTCGTACTCAAATTTTTCCATACGCATAGATGTTGTAGGACCCTACGGAAATCATTTCAAATTTATCATCCCCATGATCACGTACGATTGGACCTGCGTGCAAGATAGCACCGTTACGTACATCTACAGGTAACTCACGGCCGTATTCAACAAGACGACGATGAGCAACATCACGGCATGTTGTGATATGACCATTTAAATATATAATATCCCCTGCTTTGATACCTTCAAGATCAGATGCTTGAATTGGTGTTGTCAAAATATGTTTAGCCATTAGAATGTCACTCCTTTGTGAGATAGAATTTCGTACTTACCATCTTTATCAAATACTACATGCCCGCGGCGATGGTTCCAACAACCAACGTTGACAGCTACAGAAATTACAGATGGATGACGGGAGCCATGCTCGATGTTAACACCCATTACAGATTTATCACCACCCATGCCTTGTGGACCAATGTGCAATGCATTGATGCCATCTTCAAGCAATTGTTCCATATATGCAGCTTTTTCATTATCTGCTTTAGAGGATACTGGGCGCATCAATGCTTTTTTAGACATAGCTTCTGCAGTATCGATAGATGTTGCAATGCCTACACCAACTAATAATGGAGGACATGCATTTAAGCCATAGCTTGTCATCAAATCAAGTACAAACTTAGCTACACCTTCGTAACCTTCACCTGGCATCAATGTTTTACCAGAACCTGGTAAAGAGCACCCGCCACCAGCCATATATGGGAAGATTTCTACATCATCACGGCCAGGTACGATATCCCATGTAATGTACGGAGCTGTACGACCAATATTTTTACCAGTATTAAATTCATCAAAGGTTTCTACACAGTTATGGCGAAGTGGTGCATCTTGTGTAGCTTGGTATGTAGCATTACGCAAGATTTCTTCGAGTTCACCGATCAATGGGTAGTTAGAACCTACTTTTACCCAGAACTGTAACACACCTGTATCTTGGCAGGATGGACGATTTAAATCGAAGGCCAATTCCTGATTCTTTTTCATTGTTTCATAAATTGTTTTTAGCTAATGGATTTTTTCATCTGCAGCAAGCTCTTTAATTTTTGCCTCTACATCATCAGGTAATTTCTTTGCTACATAAGCAATGAACTTTGCGATGACATTTGTCATTTCTTGCACTTGTTGTTCTTTCGTACTCATCGTAAACCTCCAAAAGGACTTCATTATTTAAGACGCAATTATTTCTGTTTCGGAACCTTAGCTCCTTTCGATGATTTCATTCTACTCTTTTTTTCAGGATATAACTATCCAATTTACCAGTTAATTTTTTTGATGGTGAAAGCTCTAGAAAATCATAACAAATTACCCATATAGGAATACTTTAACGCATATAAAATATACAAATTTGCCTAATATAAGCACAAAAAAAGAGCACTACCTATCAAAAAAAGTAGTGCTCTTTTCATTTCTAATGATCAATTACTTTAGAATATACAAAATTACCTATACCTAATGATTGTATATCTTCCTAAATGCATGTGTAAAAATCATTGAAATTATAACTAATTACAATGAGCTGTATTAATAAAAAAATTAGGATTGTAATTTTTTAACAACTGACTCAAGCTGCTCCCTAATATCTTGTAACTTTTTGATTAGCCTCATCTAGTTCAATTTTTATATTTGTAATCAGGTTGATACGGCAAACAAGATTGTAATAGCTCTACAATATCTTCCTCTTGTGTAGAAATGATCTCTTTCCAATCATGTAGTTTTTGTTTTTACGCCCCTATCTCTTTTGGCTTGTTTGCGATATTCCGTTGGCGTCGTATGGAAGTGCTTTTTAAAAAGCTACATTAAAAGGCTTTTAATATCTGCAAAACCACAACTGCTCGCAATATGTGCTACTGCATCATCAGAATTAGCTAAACGAACTGTAGCCTCTCTTAATCTCATCCTCAAGAGATACTCTAGAAATGAAATACCTAATTGACGTTTGAAGAACTGAGACGTATAGTTCACATTATAGCCACCTATTTTTCGCAATATCTTCTAATTCAATCTTTTTGCTGATAATTATCATCTATATAAGTAATCATCTTGTCAAAGGTAGCTACAGTCATATCAACAGGCTTTGAATTTATATGAATCGACTTAACCGCCTCAATCTCGCTATATACATCACTAGCTAAGCCTAAGTAATGATGCTCTAACCACAACTGATTGGCCGGACTTTTACCGTCCACCATTAACAACATCATCATAGCGGCATGGTGTCTAACTGATGTAAAGAATGGATTATAACGATTCGTTTCATCAGATCGAACCATAAATTGATACATACTAAAATTAGGATCAAATTGTTGGAAGAAGTTCTTCCCTACATGAATAACGAGGGCCGTTGTATCCTCTTCTAAAGCTAATGTAGCGTGTCCTACTTGAGGAGAAATAATAATTGTATCGAGTGGCTCCATCGTGAAAACCTCACTATTACAGCTCATCTCAATACGCCCCTTTAATAAGATAAGGATTTCCGTTTCTCCATGCCAATTGTAATGATAGGTACTAACTTTATATATATGGCTACTAAAATCTATATGATTATGTTTGTATGTATAGTGAAAATAATCCATATTAGCTATATGCTCCCTAAAAATTTTAACAATAATTATTAAGTATCAAGTTTTATAAGCCAATTTTTCTCTAATAGAGATAAGGTAAACATAGAAATACCTGCACCGATTCCAGCAGCTACTGATATTGTCAGATACGGAATATCAAGAACTATTTTTAAACGTTTTTAAAAAAACAGCACTATCTGTAAAAGTCCACAGGTCAAGGTTGTCCCAAAAATTACTGCGCCTGCGAAAAACCATATTAACAATATTTGTCAGTACAAAAACAGACATCAGTGAAAAAAATAAATAACTCTATACTCTTAACTAAAAAAATATTTCTGAATAAGCATATAAATACACCATAAAAACTCGCTTTAATGTTAATGCAGCGTCAGCCCCTCTTGCTATCAACAAAAAGACAGGCACGAACACAACAGACATAACGACAAAAAGTTACAAATGATCCTGCTATATTCATTGCAAGAGTAGGATTAATTAAAAGTTCAGCTAATGTTGTTGTAGATTCAGGTTTTTAATAAATTAACACTTACGCTCCCCAAAAGTCATAATAAATAGCATGAATACTATATAAAATACAACAGCTTTTTATAGAACCGCTTAAAGTTCCTCTATCCCGAAAAGTATGGCAACCATAAGTTAGGACTTACAACGGCATTAAAAAAATTTGTCTATATACACTAATAGAGTCAGTACTATTAACCACAAAAACCTCTCTTATTTACATAAAAAAATGCATCCCTTAGAAATTCAAGGGATGCATTCATTATGATATATTTATTTAACAACGGTCAACAGCAACTTAATTTGTAATTAAGTCTGGGAGTGTGACAATCTTATATATAAAAATTACATAAGAGCTGTAATCGCTGCTGCTAAACCGAAGAAGATACCTGGTGCATTGGCTAATGCTACTGGAATATCTCTATGTTCTTTAAACAAACCGTATAATACCCATAATGTACAGTTGATAGCCGCTACTAAAGGTTGGATCCAATCACCAGTACCTGGATGTGCTAAGTTGTTCATAATTTGTGGGAAGTAAGATACATACATTGCTACAGCAGTAACAGTTGCAACTTTCCCTAAGTTTTCCATAAATTTTTACTTGATTCATTATATCCTCCAAAATGATTAATTTACAATTATTTGTAATACCTGATGAAGTATATTCTACTCATTTTAAGGAATCTAACTATCCAAATTAAAAGGTAGTTTTTTTCTTGTAAAACTTACATAAAACGATGATTTTCTTTTGATTTATTATATTTTTGATCTCCCGACAATCTATAAATCCGCCCCTCATAAAAGGTATCAAAAAGCACTACTTATCAACAGTAGTGCTTTATAGGTGACTATTTGATGATTTTTTTATAGAAAATCACCCAATTCCAATGTTTCTATATAATCAAAAAAATTTTTTTATTTGCAATTTATTCACAGTAGCTCAAATTCTATTTACAGTAAATCAAAAATCTGACTACTAATTAAAAGATTAATTATAACACCTTTACCACATCAGCTAATTTTGCTTTTAAAGTTTCTAGCTTTTGACTCATAAACTCTAGCTCACTCTTAGCACGTGAATCATCTTCATAAGATAAAAACGAATGTAGTAGCTCAAGGACATCTTGATTTTCAACTGATACGATTTCTACGCCGTCTTGCAATGTAGTTTTACAGCCAATGGCTTTTACTTGCTTTCGATATTCGGTGGGAGTCATACGGAAATACTTTTTGAAAGCTACATTAAAGGCTTTAATATCTGCAAAGCCACAACTACTAGCAATCCTAGCAATCGCCTCATCTGAGCTCGTCAGCTGAACAGTTGCATCTCTTAATCTCAATCTCAGTACATAATCTACAAAGGAAATCCCCATTTGGCGTTTAAAGAATTGAGACGTATAAGCCACATTATAACCACCAATCTTAGCAATATCTTCTAACTCAAGCTTTTGTCGATAGTGTTCATCAATATAAGCAATCATCTTATCAAAGGTAGCAGGTTTAATATCGCCAGGTCGTGCGTTTTCATGGACAAATTTAACTGGCTCAAATTCTCTAAATACATCACCTGCTAACGCTAAATAATGATGTTCAACCCACATGCGATGTACGGGGCTTTTCACCTTTAGCCATCAACAACATCATCATCGCCGCATGGTGACGTAAGGTGGTAAAAAAATTGATTATGCCGAGTACTTTCATCAGATCGCACAACAAATTGATAGGATCCAAAATCGGGATCATACTGTTGATAAAACTCGTTACCCACATGAATTGTAAAAGCTATTACATCCTCCTCAAGGGCTAATGTTGAATGTCCCACTTGAGGTGAAATAATAACTGCATCAAGAGGCTCTAAGGTAAACACCTCGTCATTACAACTCATCTCAATGCGCCCTTTTAATAAGATGAGAATCTCTGTTTCCCCATGCCAGTTGTAATGGTATGTACCAACACGATATATGGTGCTACTAAACTCTATGTAATTATGTTTATATGAATAGTCGAAGTAATCCATTACACTTTTACTCCCTAAGGTAATTTCGCTCTTAATGCCTGTTCCTGTGATTTACTCACCTCTAACAAGGCATATTCATCGTGAGTCCACGGACCAAATAAAAATTTGGTCTACAACAGTTTCAACAGATTCAGTACATAATTTTTGAATTATATACTTGTTCTAAATCACGTTTATACACTTGAATACTTTCAAAAAGTCCACTCTGTTCTAGTTCAGTAATATTAGCGACCAAGGATTTTACAATTCCATCATGATGCTCTTTAGGTGTCGCTCGCGCTTGTAGCGGATCTACTACAAGCATTTCTAGATAACGTAATTGCGTCGTCAAATAAGATAACTCTGGCTTAGTAGCAATCAAACAAAAGTCGACGGTATAGCCTTTAGATTTTAATAATGTAGCTGTATTAATTGGTACTGCGGACTGAACGTAATGTGCCTTCAATAATTAAATTGTATTTTAAAGAGCTTAATTTATCAATTACAGCCTCTACCATCTTACCGGCAAACATTTTTGTGTAATCTACACTATCAACACCATATTTCTCTTGTAACTCTCTAAAATACGGGTGTTGAGCACGATATGTATCGCCATCAATGACAATATAATTACCTTTTGACTCTACCATTTTCACACGATGAATTGTGGTTTTCCCTGCTCCACTTTGACCACCTAAAAATAACAGCACTAGGTGTACTAGATATTTTTTTATTAAACGTTAATAAATTAATGGTACGTTCTAAGGCCTTATCAAAGTCTTCAGAATTATAGGACTCAATAGCTTGTACATCACTAGTCTCTTTAACAGCTTTAACATCACTAATGTCATGAGAAGCTTGTGCTAATGACTCTGTAATAGTATTTTCAAGTTTTACCAGATCTAACTTTAGAATATCTAACTCATGTATAGACGTAGCTAAATATAACTCTGTATTTACAATATGAGAATACGCTTTTAATAGCTCTACACAGTCACTAGTGCCACTCTCCTCAACTAAGTTACAGAGACGCGCTAATGTTTCCGCGCTTTGTTCTTTTAGAACTTCTATTTGTAAAGTTAAATTATACTGTTCAACGACATTCATACATTCGACCTCTCTCAACGCATTAAAAATGCACCCCTTATAATCCAAGGGATGCATTCATTATGATATATTTATTTAACAACGGTCAACAGCATCTTGAAGTTTTCTCGGGCATCGAGGCTATGAGGGACTTCAGAAGGCATGATCAATGTTTCACCAGCTTTCACATTGTGTTCCACATCACCAACGACGATATGTGCCTCTCCATCGAGGATTTGCACAATTGCATCGCCTACAGTTACATGCGTTGAGATTTCTTCGCCCTTTGGTAACGCAAACAAGGTAATACTGAGGCGTTCATTTTGGGCAATCGTAATACTAATCACTTGCCCTTCTTTATACTCTAAACGATCGCCTAGATGTAAAATTTCGTTGACTGGGATATTTTTTGTGAAAGTCTTACTCATAGAAATCACTCCTTATATAACTATATAATGGTAAAAAGTAATTAAAAAGTAGATTGAAATATATGTTTGTCAAAAACTCAATTGATGTAACTAAAAAGGATTATCCTTTCGTTGACGTTTATTATAAATTAATTGAGATTTAATTTCAGTACCTACAGTAACAGAATTGAAATAATTTTTATATAAAACAAATAGACGAGACCTCTAGAGCGACCTCGTCTTATTATTATCACTAAACATTACAGATATGTAACATCCTAAATTTTGAGATATTAAACGTCTATAACTATTAATCTCATATAATTTAAATCGCAGGTAGCAGTCCTAATAGATACACATCAAAAGTATCGCCAGGCCGCACTTCGTGTACACCGCGCGGAATACATGCTAATGCATTAACAGTATATAAGCCTAACATGCTACTACTGTTAAAGTGACGGTTAGCCACAAAGCGTGGCGCACCACCACCAAAGATTACTTTACCTTGTACATAGCGATCAAAAGCATTGCGTTTAAAAATTTCCGAATCCATAACACAGGCTACCACTGGTGTAGTCCAGTTTGCCAAACCTTTATAGCGCTTCAAGGTTGGTGCTACGATTAAATGCCAACCGTTAAAGGCAGCCCCTGGATTACCAGATAGACCAAAGATGATTTGACCTTCGGGGTCACAGCACCATAGGATGCAGCACCTGGACGCATTTGAATACGTGCATAAATAGATTGAGCACCTAGTTTCTCATAAATAAGTGGCATTGTATCAAAGAGACCTACCGATACACCACCAGAACTGATGATAATATCTGCCTCTTCACTAAGTTTCAACACGTGGTTGATTTCAGAATCTAGTTCCTCAGGAGCATCGCTTACGTGATAGTGTGTAATCTTGTGAAAGCCTAAATCCTCTAAGAGGCCACAAATCATAGCTCGATTAGAATTATAGATTTTACCAGGTGTTAAGCTTTCACCAGGCTCAATTACCTCATGACCTGATGTAAGAACTAACACGCGAGGCATCACATTGACAATAACCTCAGTCAGCCCAAGACCAGTCAAAATGGTTTGTACCGTAGAAGTTACCTCTGTTCCACGAGGAATCACAAGGGTTCCCGCAACGCACTCTTCACCTTGAGGGATAATATGATCGCCACAGTGATAGTTGCCTTGAATAGTAATCGTTGTTTGCGGTTCTCCTGTACCAACCACTTGTTCTTGCATGATAACCGTATCACATGTATCCGGCACAGGTGCACCAGTCATAATGCGCACTGCATGACCAGGTTCAACAGGCCTCTCCCACACAACGCCGGCACCAATAATACCGTCAACGATATATTCATTACGACCTTCTTCGTAGGCGATAGCATAGCCATCCATGGCAGATTTAGGGAAGGCTGGTACATCAGTTGAGGCCAAAACATCCTCAGCTAATACGTACCCCTTCGCAGCCTTAACAGCAATAGTTTCAGTTTTATGAACTTGTGTTTGTAAGGCCTCATCCCATAATTGGAGTGCCTTCTCAACAGTAACGACGGCCATATAAACACCTCATCATTTCCTGTATATGGCGTACCAATTCAGGTACGTCTTGATCCAACTTGCCAATTTCAATTGTCGCCACTCGGTCCATTGCATCCGAGATAAGCTCTTCCGTATGTCCCTCTTTAGTAACCTCTATAATAGGGGCAATACCTTGGGACCGTGTTTCTAGTATAACTATATCTACAGGCATATGCTGTGTCAAATCATACAGATTGGATTGTTCTTTTGTACGTATGCGAATCGCCGTCTCAATAGGTCCGGCAATAGCCACTGCATCAGCTCCAGCTTTATAGGCAAGGTCAGTATCTGTTCCTTCGTAATCCATTTGAAAGCCGTGTTTATCGCTTTTTACAACACCGACGGATAAGCCAACTCGTTTTAATTCTGATACGAGACGTGTTACTACCGTTGTCTTTCCAGTTTTCCGCTTAGATGCCACTACACTAATGAGCGGCACACGACGGAACTCATTTTCTGCTAAAGCACGTGCCCATTGGTAGTCTTCAAATCGATTAATATTACTTAGTTCCCAAGTATAATCACTAGCATCTACATACTCAACATGACCGATAACATCAAGGGCATGATGCAAAGACATATCCTCACCGACGAGAACGGACTGAATTAATGATGCAATATGCGTCCTATAAATACCAGCCATAGGCTCAGCTTTTTCACTGTCACCATAAGGAACAATGGCGTTCCAATCAGTATGATCTACTTGGTATAGCCAATCAAAATAGAGATCCATCTCCATAAATGGCATATCCACGGCCATAACTGCATAAGCAGGGCTAGGTCCTACCGCCAAGGTGCCATACAGGCCTCCTAACGGCCCACATCGCTCAATAGAATCCCGAACAATAGAAACTTTTTCTTGTTCATCGTTCGATAAAGTATCAATAATATGAGTCTGTATGGCATGACCTAATTGCTCATCGTCCCCAATAGAGATCAAAATATCATTTACATCTGCATCAAGCCCCTTGCGGAGGGCATGAGATATGAGGCTTTCACCACCAACCCAAGACAATAAAGCCTTTGGTTGGCCCATTCTGGTACTAAGACCACCAGCTAAAATAATTAAACCTAATTTATCCACGACGTCGTAAACCTCGTTTAACACCTTGATAGATGAATAATAAAACTACAATATTTAAAAATGCCATCTGGCACCATATAGGAAGCATTATAAACCATAGAGTAAATCCAAGGATTTTTGCCCTTGTGGTGCATAGCTAGCAAAGACTACGGCGCCACTAGTAACAGATGCTGCCCAACGCAATGCGATACCTACAATAGAGCCTGTAATAAGTCCAGAAATAGAATCTTTGAAGTAACCGCAAACGCCAATAACACCATACGCTACCAAGTAATCTAAGATAATACTTAAATAATGAACAGATGATTTAAAGCCTAAAATAAAGTGTAAAATACCGTACACAACACCGGCAAAAATACCGCGTGTACCGCCCCAACGGTACGCATAAATCATAAGTGGCACTAAAGCTGCGGCCTTAATAGATCCCCCTTGTGGCATATGGAAAAGCGTAATAAATGACAAAACTTGTGCAATAGCAATTGCCACGCCTGCTTCAGTAAGCATACGAGTTTTTGATTGGTCCATTTCAATCGACCTCCTCACAATTATATATTTTCATATATGTATTTTAACTAATATTTTTTATTTATACTGTCTACTTGTATTGTACTACAGTTTTTTTGTGATACCAAACAAAATATTCGGAACGTATTGAAAATTTTGCGAGTCTCTTGTATAATGGTACAGGTTCAATATGTAATACCCGAAGGAGATATAGAAACTATGATTAATACAACGAACATCTTTGATTATGAAGACGTGCAATTGATTCCTAATAAATGTATCGTCACTAGCCGTAGCGAATGTGATACACATGTAAAATTAGGTAAACGCACATTCCGCTTACCAGTGGTACCTGCAAATATGCAAACTATCATTGACGAAGAGTTGGCTGAAAAATTAGCACACGAAGGCTATTTCTATATCATGCATCGTTTCCAACCTGAACGTCGTATGGACTTTGTAAAACGCATGCACGACCTTAACTTATATTCTTCCATTTCTATCGGCGTAAAAGCTGAAGAATTTGCTTTAGTTGATGAATTCAAAAAGCAAACTTAACACCTGAATACATCACAATCGATATTGCACATGGTCACTCCAATGCAGTAATCGAAATGATTCAATACATTAAAAAGAACTTACCTGAAACGTTCATTATCGCTGGTAATGTTGGTACACCAGAAGCAGTTCGTGAACTTGAAAATGCTGGTGCTGACGCTACTAAAGTAGGTATTGGTCCTGGTAAAGTTTGTATCACTAAATTAAAAACCGGCTTTGGTACTGGTGGCTGGCAATTAGCTGCTGTTCGCTGGTGCGCAAAAGCAGCTACAAAACCTATCATCGCTGACGGCGGTATCCGTGACCATGGCGACATCGCTAAATCTATTCGCTTTGGTGCGACTATGGTTATGATCGGTTCCCTCTTTGCTGGTCACGAAGAATCCCCAGGGGATGAAAAAATCGTTGACGGTAAAGCAGTAAAAGAATACTTTGGTTCTGCTTCTGAGTTCCAAAAAGGGGAACGCAAAAACGTAGAAGGCAAAAAAATCTTCATCGACTCCAAAGGTTCTATCTTTGATACATTAGTTGAAATGGAACAAGATTTACAATCTGCTATCTCTTATGCTGGCGGCACTACTTTACAAGCAATCCGCAAAGTAGACTACGTACTTGTTAAAAACTCCATCTTTAACGGCGATCGCTAATATAATATTTGCGCATATGCTAAAAAGCCACAGGTTATATCCTGTGGCTTTTTTTATCCCCTTCTCCTTATTGATTATGAGGTAATATTTTTTTAAAAAAATAATATTTCAATATTTAAAATTAGCCCCAAAGACACATTGTCTCTGGAGCTATTATTTAAGTTTAAACTTCAGTTTCTTTTTGATTTTATCCATTAACATATAAGCGTATTTACCAATACCTGCACTTACTACAAGTAATACAGTCAATACGATAAATGCAACAGTAAGACTTGTACCATGAGCGATGAAACCAATCAATGCTGGTCCCATCAAAATTCCCATATAGCCTAGCATTGTAGATGTTGCCACAGCTTGTGTCATAGGAATTACATTTTGTTCCCCCATAGCAGAGAACAAGTTTGGTACTACCATAGCTAAGGAGATACCAAGTAATAAGTAGGTATACATAGAACCATAGCCAGGTAAGAATACGATAAGGCCCATTGCAATAGCGCCTAACAAATACCCACCAATAACAACTTGTTTAGAGGTCAAATGTTTACCAATTGTATTCCCCAGCAAGCGGCCGATACACATAGTACCATTAAAGAGCATAACCCCCATTACAGCTTCTTCGATAACAATGCCCTTATCTTCAAACAAATACAACGCACTCCAATCCCCTACGGCACCTTCTACTAAGAAGGATACAAAGGATAAGATACCAAAGATAATGGCAATTGGATGGAAGGATAACGGACTTTTAGACTTTTTAACGACCTTAGCATTTGGGTCTTTACCAAAAGAAAGCATATACTGACTAATGATAAGCATAGCAATGAACAATACAATGAGTACAGCACAAATACTTTCACTAACTGGCAAAGATAATATTTTTAAAAGGACTAGCAAAACACCAGCACCAGCAAAACCGCCTAAACTCCAACCACCGTGGAAGGCGCCCATTAAATGTTTCTTACTTACCTTTTTCTGTCAAAATTGCCTGTAAATTTGCAGAGGCACCACTCAGCCCCATGCCAACGCCAAAAGAAAAAAACAGGGCTATGGTAGCTTCAAAAATAGTAGAACACCACGTCACAATACCAAGGGATAACATACCAATAAAGCTACCAATGGTAACGGTTTTCTTGCAACCTAAGGACTCTACCAGTTTGCCTGCTATAGCCATAGCTAAACAAGAACCTACACCGAGCAACAAAATCATGGATCCTAGTACATCTTCACCGATGTTAAGCTTTGCCTTTAAATACGGCACGAAGCCTGCCCATAAGGCGGTATACATGCCAGGAATAAAAAAGGCCCCGAAAGCACCACGAATATTTGCTGTTGAAATAGAAACTTGATTGTTCATTACATCCTTTCTGGCTTCTAGAACCGTCCGGCGAAGAAAGGCCCTTTTTATCCGCAGCGGGCTGAAACTTGCACCATTGCAGGAAACCATTTTAATTACATATGATTTATTATTGGAATATAATAACCCTCTTTACGATACATGTAAAGAGGGTTTTCTAATTTTAAACTAAACTTAAAAAGCAATATAATGTATATCTGATTAAATATAACTAATTAGTCTTTAAGATGATAGTTAGTAAAGGAGACATATCCCAACACAGCTTGTAAGTAATGCCACAAGAACAGGTACAGCAGTTCGTTTAAGTAAGTCTACTGACTTAATATGCGCCACGCCTGCTACGCCGACCATTACAGGACTAATAGGGCTAAGGAATAAGCCTAGGCTTGCACCGTTTTGCATACCAAGCATAGTAGTAATCGGATCAAGTCCTAGATGAGCTACGATATTAGGTACTAGTGGAACTAATGTAAATAATGGTGCCACATTGCTGCCAGTTACCATGCTAAGACCTAACATACCACCCCCTAGGACAGAGGTAAGTCCTATGGAGTTAAGGGATAGTGTTTGAAGTGCACTAACTAGGATTCAATAAGACCTAAACTCACTAGTCCTTGTGCAAAGATTTGTCCCCCTATAATAAGGGTCACTGCATAGGAGAATTGGTTCCCCATACCTTCAAAGAAAATCGTAGTACTCTTAAGTACTGTTCTCAGATTTCGATGACGAATGAATTCAGCTAATAGAGCTATACCAAAGGCAAGCATCATAGCAAGGGTAACATTCATCTTCACACCAGGAAAGCCATATTGACTAAAGCCCAAAATAAAACACAATGGCAATAATGGGAATATCATATACGGCTTAGGCCCTATTGGCGCCTCTGGAATACTTTCACAAGCATCTATAGCCTTAGGTTCCTCCACCCGGTCACGATATTTCTGCCAGAAAAAGTGTGCTATGGCCGTCACAATAGCGACTAAGAAATAAAGCCGCAACTGGTAGCCTACAAAATAATTTGGCACGGGCATATTCAAGGTCTTTGCAATGAGTAAGGTAGATACTGCACCTGGCCCCACATCCATAAGATGTCCCGTAGCAATAACCGCTGCAGCCCCCACTGGGCTCACCCCAAGGCGAAGCAATACGGGATACATGGTAACCATCATAAGGAGGGCAAGACTCAATGGATTAGGCACACAAATAGACAGTCCCATATTAAGAAGAAACATTAGAGCCAGTACAATATATGGGCGATTTAGACGATATAAAGGACGTATAAATGTATGTGCCAATCTCGTCCCTGCCCCAATATATTCCATATATTTTGCATAACCAGCACAGGTCATAATCATGAGGCCTAAATTTACTATATTCTCGGACGTAGTAATTCGCACAATATCCATAGCATCAAATACCAAGACACCTGTAGATTGAGACTCAACGAGTATAGCATCAATCCAATTTGCTTCATAAGCAATAAACATCATGAGAATCCCCATACCAATTAAAACTGGCTGTGGTTGATAGCGCTTTATTAATAATATACCTGTAATAGCAATAATGGTGATACATATAACTATATTCATAAATAAGCACCTCTCAACTAGAGAATATATATTAGACCTATATAAGATGTATACTACACTTGTATTAAACCATTGTTATACCTATATTATACCTATATCATGCACAAAAGATAAATAAAGATACAATGAAAAAGCACCATTATCCCTAAGATAACAGTGCTTTATTCCTTCTTATACTTTTATTTATGCTCTTTCAACCATGCAATGGCATATTCTGCATATACGGCAGATGCCGCAGATAGTACGGAATCATCCATATTGAATCGATTATTATGATGATCGTATGTAGCCTCGATTTCAGGGTTTTGAATCCCAATAAAAGCAAAGCAACCTGGTTTATCTTGTAAATACCATGCAAAATCTTCCCCTGGCATTACTTTACGCATTTTAGAAAGTTTGTCTTTACCTAATGTATCAATAACGACACGTTCCGCCAATTCGCTAGATGCAGGATCATTAATAGTAGGCGGTACTTTTTTTACATATTCTAATGTAGCAGTTGCTCCATAAGCCTCAGCAGTATGTTCTACTACGCGTCGTATGGATTCAACATAGTACTCTTCTTGGTCTGGGTCAAAGAATCGAATGGTCCCCCCCATTTTAGCTTCACCAGGGATAACATTCCATTCAGATCCAGAGTGAATATTACCAATAGTGAGTACAAGAGAATCTAAGGCACTAACATTACGAGACACTACGGTTTGCAAGTTCATGACGATAGCACTAGCTACTACGATGGCATCAATCGCTTGATGTGGCTGTGCACCATGGCCTTGTTTGCCTTTTACATTAATAGTAATCTGACTACTTGCAGCCATCCGCGGCCCTTCTTCAACAGATACGAGACCTGCCGGCAAATCAATCCACACGTGACCGCCAAAGATGGCATCCACCTTATCATACCAGTCCCCAAATTTGATGAAATCTGGTGCACCCGCTCCTGTCTCCTCAGCAGGTTGAAAGGCTAAATATACGTCGCCTTCGATGCGATCTTTCATAGACATTAACATCTTTGCAGCACCTAACAAGATAGCCATATGACCATCGTGACCACAGGCGTGCATTTTGCCTTCAGTTTCTGATTTATAGTCTACTGTATTATGTTCGTGAACAGGCAATGCATCAATATCGGCGCGCAAAGCAATGGCTTTGCCAGGTTTACCACCTCGGATGATGCCAATTAAGCCGATGCCCCGCTCTGTATCAACGTGAACCTCTACGCCCATAGATTCTAATTCTTTAGCCAAGGTTTTAGTTGTTTCAAATTCTTCATTACTGAGCTCAGGATGTTTATGGAAATATCTACGCCAATCTTGAACGTAGCTTTTATATTGTTCTATTAAATCGCGACTATGCATGATATCGCCTCCTCACTAAATCCCAATATTACTAGGAATAACATAGTAAAAGTAAAAGAAAACGACAGGCAGTGCCATGTCGTTTTCTTAGTTTCTTATCGGTTGCGCAATACTGCTTGTACCGCTAAGGATACAACAGCTGTTGCAACTGCCACAGCAGCAGTGATTTTTGCTGTTGTGAAAAGTTCTTCTTTTGTAGGTTTTGCTTTAGCAGCAATATCCAAAGTTTTTGCTACAGCAGGAACCAATACTTCATTACGTAAGGATTCTGTATTCATATTTACTCCTCCAATATAGACTGTTTCTTCTAGGGTAACACGAATGAGAACTAAAGTCTATATATTCATCGATTTATTTCAATAATTACACGATTACGTAACTATTTTTAAATGATATTTATGAAAGTTATCCTTAACATTATTTTGCAGCTAACTCTTCAATAGCTTCAGCTACAATAGCAATCGCTTTTTCCAATTGGTCCTGAGGAATATTAAGAGCTGGTAAAAGACGTACTTTATTTTTTGCAGATAAACATACAACGCCCTTTTCAAGACATTTAGCGATAACTGCTTTAGCATCTACTGTAGTTTCAATACCAAGCATAAGGCCCATGCCGCTTACACCTAGAATACCAGGTTTGCCTGCTAAGGTAGTTTTTACATAGTCTCCTTTTGCTTTTACAGAATCTAAGAATTCTGGTGTTAAACGATTAATGATAGTATTGCCTGCTGCCGCACAGATTGGATTGCCCCCAAAGGTTGTAGCATGGGCACCAGCATTTAACACATATTGCATCTTTTCATTGAATAATGTAGCCCCCATAGGAAGACCACCTGCTAAACCTTTGCAGTAGATACTACATCTGGCTCAATGCCAAATTGTTGGTATGCGTATAGACTACCAGTACGACCATTACCAGTTTGTACTTCATCGATTAACACAAGTTGATCGTGTTCATGAGCATATTTTGTTACGGCTTGTACGAACTCTTTATCCAAAGGCATAACGCCACCTTCACCTTGAATAGGTTCCATCATGATGGCACAAACTGCTGGATTATCAAGAGCTTTTAAAGCCGCATCAATATCATTAGCAGGTGTATGAATAAAGCCTTCTGTAAATGGGAAGAAATGTTGATGGAATACATCTTGGCCTGTAGCAGACAAGGTAGTAATAGTACGACCATGGAAGCTATTAACCAAGGTGACGATGACATGACGACCTTCGCCGTATTTGTCATGGCTATATTTACGAGCTGCTTTGATGGCACATTCATTAGACTCTGCACCAGAGTTAGAGAAGAATACCTTCTTCATACCTGTTTTAGCGCACAGTTGTTTTGCCAATTCAATTTGTGGCAAAGAATAGTATAAATTTGAAATGTGGTTCAACGCATGAGATTGTTTTGTCACAGCCTCTGTCCATTCATCGTCATCGACACCAAAAGCTGTTACGCCGATACCAGATCCAAGATCGATGTATTCTTTACCATTTACATCCCATAAAAGAGAGCCTTTACCTTTTTCAAAACATACGTTAAACCGGCCATACGTATTGGCTATATATTCTTTATCTTGTTGTTCAAAATCGATTGTATTACTCATTACATCCTCCAAACGTACGGTCGCGCCGCCGTCTATCTATATGAAAGGTAATCAGATGATTACCAACATTATATCTACTGTTTTATGCTACAAACATAGTACCAAGACCTTCATCAGTCAATAGCTCAATAAGAATAGCATGTGGAATCTCACCATTGATGATAAATACCTTTTGAGCTCCTGACTTGATGGCCTCTAAGCAGCAATCCACTTTTGGGATCATACCACCAGCAATAATACCTTCTGCTTTTAATTGATCCGCCTCTGACATAGTGATTTTAGAGATTAGAGAACTAGGATCATGCACATCTCGTAATACACCATCAATATTTGTCATGGCCACCATTGTTTCTGCCTTAAGGGCACCGGCAATTTTTGCGACTACCGTATCAGCATTAATATTATATGTCTTGCCATCAGCCCCCATACCAATGGAAGAAATGACAGGAATATAACCTCTACTGATAACATCGTCGATAATACTTGTATCAATCGTATCGATAGAGCCTACATAACCAAGCTCATCATTTTGTTTATGAACTTGAATCATATTACCATCCACACCACAGAGACCAACAGCCTTACCACCAAGGTCTGTTAAATCTGCTACAAGGCCTTTATTAACCTTACCGGCTAATACCATTTGTACTACATCCATTGTCGCTTCATCTGTGACACGCAAGCCATTTTCAAAACGGGATTCAATTTTCATGGCATCTAGTGTGCTATTAATAGCTGGACCACCGCCATGAACGAGCACAACTTTTACCCCTACCAATTGAAGTAGCATTAAATCCTTCATAACGGATTTTTTTAATTCTTCATCAATCATAGCATTGCCGCCATATTTAACGACAACATATTGATCTGTATATTGTTTAATATATGGAACGGCCGCAGTTAAGATATGCGCCCGCATTGCATTTGTTACGTCCTTCATAGTTCCCTCTCTAACCTAGTGCTAGGCCTGTATCCTCAGGCAAACCTAAAGCAATGTTCATACATTGAACAGCAGCACCAGAGGCACCTTTGCCTAAATTATCGAAAATAGCATGAACCATAATGCGTTCATCGTTGCCAGTCACATAGATTTTCATGCTATCTGTATTGCTCAATTGATTTGCATTTAACATGCCTGTATTACTGTTTTCAGTAAATGGTACGACAGTAATGATTGGGCTACCTTTATAAAAGTCTTCCAATGCCTGTTGCACTGTATCAATTCTTATTGGCTTTTGACATAAACGACTGTGAATGCCTACCGTTACTTCCATGCCAGAATAATAATCGTCAACGATAGGAATAAAAAAATAGGCGCTTCACTAAGGCCACAAACATGTTGAACCTCTGGTAAATGTTTATGTTGTTGACTAAGACCATATTGACGCGGTGCATAGAGGAAATAATCCTTTGGTTCACTTTCATATTGGCCAATCATCTTTTTACCACCACCGCTATAGCCTGTTAAGGATGTGATAGTGAAAGGATAATCTGTTGGCACAAGACCAGCTTTTACAAGAGGTGCAATACAAGCAATCATCCCACTCGCATGACAACCAGGGTTAGCAATATGTTTTTTTAGTAGCGATGGCTGTTTTATAATCCGCACCGAGCTCTGGGAAGCCATAAGCCCAATCAGCCTCCGTTCTAAAGGCAGTCGATGTATCAATGACCTTACACGGTAATTCACCGATAGCAGCCATGATTTCTTTAGATGCTACATCAGGCAAGCAGAGAAATACAATATCTGCCCCTTTAGCTACCTCTTTAATAGCTTCCACATTTTTACGATCCTCATCAGCAGTGGCGAGTAACTCTATATCTTTTCTATTGGATAACCGTTCATGAATTCTTAGTCCCGTTGTGCCTTCATGACCAACGATAAATACTTTATAGGGTGTCATAATAAACCTCAATTCTCACCTAGTGGTGACTCACACCTATCTATGTAGCCTTTCAGCTATTATAAACAGGAAATAAACTATACAATTCATCACCATTAGAGAGATGAATTTATTTCATTGGATAGTCGCTAAATGTAGCAACCATAACAGCCTTAATCGTATGGAGACGATTTTCTGCTTCTTGGAATGCTAAGGAGTTTGGACCTTCAAATACATCTTCCGTTACCTCAATACCATTCATGCCGAACCGTTCAAAAATATCTTTACCTACTTGAGTTTCCGTATTGTGGAATGCTGGCAAACAGTGGCAGAACTTTGTATTTGGATTACCTGTTAATGCCATCATTTCAGCGTTAACTTGGAATGGCTTGAACGTATTAATCCGCTCTTCCCACATATCATATGTATCGCCCATAGTTACCCATACGCCTGTGTAGATAACATCTAAGCCTTTAACACCTTCCGCTACATCATCTGTGCAGGTAATGGTAGCACCTGTTTCTTTCGCAACTTTCAAACATTCTTCATAGAATGGACCGGCTGGCCAGTATTGTTTAGGACCGATAAGTCTGAAATCCATCCCCATTTTAGCGGCGCCACTCATTAAGGCATTACACATATTAGATTGACCATGACCCACATAAGCATAGGAGATTTCGTTCAATGGTTTATCAATATTTTCTTGAAGCGTCAAAAAATTCGCTAATGTTTGTGTAGGATGATCCATATCGGTAAGACCATTCCAAACAGGTACGCCAGAATAATCAGCTAATGTATCTACATCGGCTTGATCAAAACCTCTAAACTCGATAGCATCATACATAGATCCTAGAACACGAGCTGTATCTTTTAAGGATTCCTTTTTATTCATTTGGGAACCTGTAGGGCCAAGATATGTTGTATGAGCACCTTGGTCCGCAGCACCTACTTCAAAGGCACAACGTGTCCGTGTAGAGTCTTTTTCAAAAATTAATGCAAAGTTTTTACCTACTAATGTTTTGATTTCTTTCCCTGCTTTTTTGTCTGCTTTCAATTTTGCTGCCAAGTCCAAGAAGTATTTAATCTCTTCTGGTGTATATTGAAGCATTGTTTTAAAAGATGTATGTTGTAAACTTTTCATGATAACCTCTTATATTCAAACTACTTGTTTAACTATTTTTCTTGTAATAATTCCGCTGCTAAGGCTGCCATCATAGTAATACCTGGTTCTAATATGTTTTCATCAATAGTAAAGCATGCGTTATGTAATGCTGGATTACCTTCATAGCCTGTGCCCAGCCAAAGGAAGGCTCCTTTGATTTTATAAAGATATGCAGAAAAGTCTTCTGCCGCCATGGATGGAAACTCAGGATGTACTACTGCTTGTTTGCCTGCATATTTTTCTACGATGGATGTAGCATAATCGATAGCTTCTGGATGATTAATAGTAGCACCATGACCACGTTTATAATCTAAAGTGCTTTCTGTTTAAACATCACATCAAGCGCCTGTAAGCTTTCACCTAATCGTCGCTCAATATAATCTCGTTTTCCTGGTTCATAGGTACGGCAAGTACCCTCTAGATACACATCACCACAACCTACGTTATATCGGTCACCACCATTGATGACACCGATAGTACACACAAGATTTTCCATTGGATTCGTTTCACGAGCCACCATGGACTCAACATTAACAATCCAGTTTGCAGCAGCCACGATGGCATCTACCCCATTGTGAGGTTCCGCACCATGAGTAGCCTTCCCTTTAATGTGTACGAGGAAATGATCGGATGCAGCCATGAGATTACCTTTTTTAAGCCCTACAGTTCCCACTGGTAGTTGAGGCCACACATGAAGTCCATATATCTCATCTACGTCATCGAGGATACCGCTATCTACAATACCTTGAGCACCTGGAAATAAAGCCTCTTCTTCCGAAGGTTGAAATACGAGCTTTACAGTGCCATGCAATTGGTCTTTTATAGACTGTAAAATGGCTGCAGCCCCAAGCAAAATCGCTATATGACTATCATGACCACAAGCATGCATAACACCTTCATTTTGGGAGGCAAATGGTAAACCTGTTTCCTCATGAATGGGTAATGCATCTATATCGGCACGCAATGCAATAACGGGACCTGTATGAGCTCCTTCAATCTTGCCGATGACCGCATAGTCAGAAACATCGTTGACAAAAGAGATGCCTAGTTCGGTGAGAACCTTTTGTATAAATAAAGACGTATTTTGCTCTTCACCAGATAACTCTGGATGGCTATGAATATATCGACGCCATTCCACAACTTGTTCTATATATTGTGAGGCGTATTGTTTAATTAAATTTTGTAATGTATTCATTACCTTATCTCCTTTATACACTTTATGTATATTTTATACAAATTTTTGTGTATTTTTATAATCTATGTACGTATTATAATACCTCAAATCACAAACCACAAGTATTTATACACAATTTATGTATTTTTCATTTGATATATTACAAATTAATTTTAGTCATAGAACTGTAAACTTAACGTTAATATATTACATTCTTAGTAGATTCCTCATAAAAAAACAATTAATATATGGCTAATATTATTTTTAGTATAATCATAACCACCCGTAGAACGGGTGGTTTTGCTCTGACCCTATAAGGGTCTTTCTCTAGTGGTGGCCCTCTAAAGAGGGCATTGAATGATCTGACAACCACTCTATTACCACTGGCTGCCCCCTACTCGGGGGCTTCTATTTTGCCTATTTTACTGGCTCACCCGTAAACGGGTCGGTGTATTCTTTAAAGTTTAATGTATCTTGCGCTATATCCTCTTGTAGTTGATTGCGAATATACTCTTTTATCGCTCCTTCATATCGTCCTACCGTATCCACATAATATCCTCTACACCAGAAATGTCTATTTCCATACTTATATTTTTAAATTTGCGTGTTTATCGAATATCATGAGGCTACTTTTTGCTTTTTTTAAATATCCCATAAAAACTCGATACGCTTAAATGTGGTGGTATCGTTACTAGCATATGAATATGATCCGGACAGCATTCCGCTTCTATAATCTCTACATTTTTCCTCTTACATAAATCTCGTAAGATTTTACCTACATCAGCTTTTATCCGACCATAAATTATTTGTCTTCTATACTTTGGAGCAAAAAAACAATATGATATTTACATCTCCATTTTACTATGTGATAAGCTTTTTACGTCATTCATTGACATTGAACCTCCTATGTTGAAATGTTGTGGTTTGCCAGACCAACTTCATTCTATCACTAGGAGGTTCTTTCCTTTTCTCTAAGAATTTTTTACCGACCCCCAGTTTAACTGGGGGTTTAGTCATGCCTATTCGGCGTACAAAAACAAAAAGACACCTTTCAAAGAAGGTGTCTTTTCTCTATATTGCTATATTGTTTTATTTATTCTTATAATCTTACTTTTTCAATCACTGATTCATCGAGCTGTGTACCATCAGGCAAGAATGCTTTTACAATCAATTTATTTGGTGTAACAGTCATAGTCATATAGTTATTCTTGTCACGATCTGGCGCAACATATACATCTAGTGGATGCTCTTTCCACTTAGGACGGCGAGCATCACCTGCGATTCCAGTAAGGATATAAAGAGGACCAAATGGATCTCGATCAAAATTGCGCACATGCCCTCTATTACGATAGGAATGTAAATGAGCTGACAACACTAAGTCTACATTAAACTCATCAAAGATAGGCATAAATAATACGCCTTCGTCATCAAAGCCTACAGCTCTACTTGCACCTGGTCGATCAAAGGCATATTGGAATGGATCTCTATGCATAAGAACGACGGTCCATTTTTTAGTGTTAGCCATTAAATCTTGTCGTAACCACTGAACCTGTACATCGTACAAATCGGGATGATGCGTATCATGATTATCCTCATGATTGCTTTCATATAACATTGTATCTAATACAACGTAATGAACATCACCGAAGTCGTAAGAATAATAACGACGATTGAATGTTTCATTTCCGTTAGGTGGTACTGCGAAGTAATTCAAATATGCATAAGGTTCGCGCATTTTCCAATCTAATGTATACATCTCATGATTGCCTAATGTCGTTGCTAACGGCACATTGGCACTTAACGGTTTAATAGAGTTAAGCCATGTACGCCATTGATAGGCGTGCTCCCCATTATCTACAAGGTCACCCATACTAATATACAGAGCGGTCCTAGGGTTGCGTAGTGCTGAGCTCTTTACAATCTCTTCCCACTGAGAATAATCCCCCGACTGAGAGTCTGGATAGATAAGCACATCATATACACTAGCACCAGCCGTTTCCAGACGGTACCAATCACTACGGCGGTCTGTACCGTAACCTACGCGATATTCATATTTAGTATTAGGTGTCAAACCTGTCAATGTGGCCTCATGAATATAGGTAGTACTACCATCATCGGTAAAAGCTTTATCTGTAGCGCCTATCGTTTGGGACTTTTCAGCGCCCTCTAGACGATACTCTATTACCGCATCAGCTTCGCTATTATCTGATTGCCACATTATGGTTCGGCTTGTACTATTATCTTGAGCTACGATTTGTCGAATATAGCGGCTTTCGGAATCAAGGAGCGGTTTTATCTCTTGACCACTTACAACAGCTGCTGTCCGAGCAATACGACTATGTATAGCATCTTTATATACATAGCCACCTGTGACTAGTACAGCCAATGCTGCAATAGCTACAATTGTTTTTAATAATTTACTTTTATTCATATAGTTCCTTTATGTAAATATGTATTAAGTACTAATATGAACACATTATAAAACTTAAACTTAACTTTAAGTCAAATACGATTTTTCTATACTTCTTGAACATCTACGTTTCTATATCTAGCAGAAATACATCCCAACATATTTAATTGCGGTATGTTCCATTCATTAGGTAAATAGATATCACATGTGATTTCATCACCTATAGAATTATTGGCGATAAATTGATAGCGCCCTAATTCTTCATTGCTGCATACTCTTTCAAGCTGATTTAAAGTAGTGGTACCCCAAAATCGACTAAATTCCGTCCAAATAGTCTCTGCATCAATTTGAGATAACTCAACTAGTAGACTATATTTTATGCCAACTTTACAGCGTTTTTTTAAGCCCTTTTCGTCAGGACTACAGACCTTTGTCGAGCCCTTTTCAAATGACCATTCTAGCCCATCTAATGATTGAACTTGGGTGGAAATAAGATCTTTAAAATTTGAAAAGTCTGTGAGAAAATGTTTACACGCTACCTCAAATGTATCGAATCTATCTATATTGCTCAATTCACAATACCTCTATTAAAGAATTTCCCTACTATTTTTCGTAATATTGTTTCATTTGTGTATAGCCGTTAACGATGACTTCGATTTCACCCGTTCTAGGATGGAAGATAAGACCGTGGATAGGCACATCTTTAGGAATCAAAGGATTCATGCGTAATTCGTCTACTGTATCCTCTACATTTTTCAGCAGGATGTGTAAAGCCATCTGCCCAACGTTCCATTTCTTTTTCGCACCATATGGATTGCTTCTGGTGCAATGCCACGAGCTAACATTTTTTGTGTTAAGTTCTCAGCTGTTGTTTTAGCCATACCACATTCGTGGTGACCAATGATAAAGATTTCATTAACACCGAGTTCATAGATACAGACTAACAAACTGCGTACAACTCCATCAAAAGGACCTGTAATGCAGTTGCCAGCAGTCTTAACGATTTTTGCTTCACCGCGACCAATATCCATGGAATCCTCTAAGAAATTTACGAGGCGTGTATCCATGCATGTAACGATAGCCATTTCGCGACTTGGCATTTTACTACATTTTGTATCGATATCTACATAACCTGTATTTTGATCTTCTACGTATTCTCTATTATGGGCCAAAATATCATCTAATAAACTCATAGTACCTCCTATATAAAAAGACCTTAGCACACAACCAAGGTCTTTATATCAATAATGGTCGATATAAATATTATATCATATCCAGTTATACACACTCTAAACTATTACCATTTCTTTAATAGAGCTACATTATGAATGGACTTAAGTTAGATTTTAAACATCTCTTATTTATCAGGTGTAGATAATGCTTCGATTGCCACGCTACCACCGCGTACAACTTCAATGCGATTCACGAACATATCTTTAAATAAGGCAATCATGTCATTATTTTTAGATACGGTCTTTACACATTGTATCAGTACAGACTTACGGTTATAGTCCACCACTAAGAGATCAAAGGTTTGAGCAATACGAAAGATTTCTTGTTTATCTGCTTCTTTACAGTTATTAACCTTGATAAATAATAACTCTTTTTTCGTAATCGGCATATCCGTAAAGTCGATAACCTTAATGACTTCAACACTGCGGTTCAATTGTTTAATAATTTGTTCATACGTCAAATCATCACAAGTAAGGTCAATCGTCATACGCGACATAGTAGGATCTTCTGTTTCCCCTACCGTCAATGTATCTAAATTATAGTTTTTACCAGCAAAGAGACCTGAAATTTTAGCCAATACACCGATTTGATTTTCTACATACGCTGAAATGCAGCGCTTTTTCATATGTACTTCCATAGCCCCTCCTATTTTTTATCCTTTAATAACATATCACTTAAAGATTTACCTGCAGGTACCATTGGCAATACATTAAGCTCTGTAGGAATGATGAACTCAAGTAAGGTTGGACCATTTTTGAAAGTATCCGCCAATTGGAACCCTTTTTTAATGTCCTCAACTTTAGAAATGCGCATGGCCTTCGCACCATAAGCTTCAGCTAATTTCACGAAGTCTGGTACATATTCAAACTCATCATTGTCGATTACATCGCGCGTAACAATAGCACTTTCATCCATCATCAAGTTTGTACAAGCGTAACGTTTATCGTAGAATAATTGTTGCCATTGACGTACATTACCGAGGAAGCCATTGTTTAAAACAATAAGCGTTACAGGTAAACGATAGTGCATAGCCGTAGCAAACTCTTGAATATTCATTTGCACCCCACCATCACCACAGATGGCAAATACGCGCTTATCTGGATTCCCCATTTGAGCACCTAGTGCTGCAGGGAAGCCATAGCCCATAGTTCCTAAACCGCCAGAAGTCAGCATTTGGTGTTGTCCTTGTACCTCTAAGAACTGAGTAGTCCATAGTTGGTTTTGACCTACGTCAGTAGTAACAATTGGGCGATCATAGTGATTATTGATGTAGTCAATGACTGTTTGAGGTGTTAAACCTTCTTCATCAGCTTGCGTTACAGGACGTTCTGCTTTAAGCTGTTGCAGTTGTTCAGGCCAATCACCAAGATCATGAGGCTCAATATACTCTAAGAGTTTTTCGATAGCCAGCTTAGCATCGGCTACGATTGGAATATCTACTTTAATATTTTTAGAGATAGATGCTGCATCTACATCGATATGAATGATCTTACAATGTTGTGCAAAGGTACTTAATTTACCCGTAATGCGGTCATTGAAGCGAGTGCCAATAGAAATCATTACATCACAATCTGTGAGTGCCACATTTGGTGCATAGCCGCCGTGAATCCCTACATTGCCTAGGTATAGAGGATGACGTGTATCTACGGCCCCTTTCCCCATCAAGGTCGTTACAACTGGAATACCTGTTTTTTCAATTAAATCCATCATAAGCTGGTTGGCACCACTAATGCTGACGCCACCACCTAATAGGAACAGTGGTCGCTTAGCCTTAGAAATGATGGAGCAAGCCTTTTTAACTTGCCCTACGTGAACAGCCATATTCGGTTTATAACCGCGAATATTAACCTCTGTAGGATATTCATCAGACCCCATCGCCTTTTGAATATTTTTAGGAATATCTACAACTACAGGACCTGGACGACCGGTACGAGCAATGTAGAAAGCTTCTTTCAAAATGCGCCCTAAGTCTTTACGATCACGGACAGTGACAGCATATTTACAAATATTACGGACGATACCAACTGTATCCACCTCTTGGAAGGCATCATTGCCCATAAGACCTAAGTCTACTTGGCCTGTAATACAAACGAGAGGCACACTATCTGCATAAGCAGTAGCAATACCTGTTACAAGATTGGTAGCACCTGGTCCAGAGGTTACCATACAAACTCCTACCTTACCCGTGCTACGAGCATACCCGTCAGCAGCATGAGCTAAGGCTTGCTCGTGACGAGGCAAAATAACCTTTACCTGATCTTGTTTATATAATTCATCCATAATATCAATAGTAGCAGCCCCAGGATAGTTAAATAAGATTTCTACCTGCTCCTCTTGAAGGGCTTTTTACCAAATACTGCGCGCCTGAAATCATAGGTGTCTCCTTATCTATGTAATACATGCATATTGCATTCTCAATATTCTCATTAGATATATCTAAAAAATTGAATATCTTATATAGATGTGATATACTCAGTAGTGTACCATATATTGTGGTGCATGAGTATGTATAAAATCTCAAATTATGTAAGTATATGTTGATTCTATCTGGAAAGGACTGTGTAACATGAAAGAAATCTTAGGTTTCCACTTAATCGGTTGCCCTTACTGCGAAAACGCATTCCGCGCTATCGATGAACTCGTTGCAGAAAACCCTGCATACGCAGATATTCATATTAACTGGGTTGAAGATCAAGATGCTCACGAGCTCTTCAAAACTCATCCATATGAATACTATCCAAACTTGTGGTTTGACCTCGACAAACAATACGAGGCTCAACCTGGTGAAAGCTATGAACAAACAAAAGCTTTAATCAAAGCTGTATTGGACAAAGCAATCGCGTAATCTAGTATTACATAAAAATGTGATAAATCCATTAAGAAAGAGGCTAGCAATGCTAGCCTCTTTTTTTGTCTTTCCATTCAAGATACATATGTTTAATTACTTGGATCGGTGATACAAATAACATTCTAGGCCCTCCATATCGCATGATTTCACGTATCTTTTCACGATACGTTGGTCCATAGCAATGTGTTTTTACATACGCTACAAAAGGTTTTACTTTCCATATGTGGACATACATCAATACGATGCTCTGCATAATGCCAAACGTCTTGGCACTCCTCACATAGTTCACCTTTAGGCGTGTGGTGTTTATCACGACAATAGATGCCAATAATTTGGTACATAGTTTTTTTAGTTCTAACTGACGTTTTTCATCAACTGTCACATTAATCTCCTATTTCACAGACCAAGAAACCCAAGCGATCTTATCAACGGTCTTATTATGAATTTCACCATTGATAGCTAGTGGTTCAATGAGATTTCTAATCTCTTCTTTCATATCATCCATTGCGCCCCAGCCGTTATTATGAAGTCGCATAGTAAAGTAATTAATAGCCTTCTCAAGAGACATAACCTCTGTTTCAGGTACCGTTTTATAAATTACTTTCACATTATGCCCCATCTCATGGATAGCCTCTAAACACTCTTTCATCTTGCCATCCCAAGGGAATGAGTCGCGACCAAAGAAATGTTCAGATAGCATATCTACCATTTCGTCACTGCGCTCGCTGAAAGCAATCCACAAGCATTTATCATGACTTGCTTCGTGCATGGCACGAATATTTTCTACATCAAACATGATGGGACAGAAAATGCTATACGCCAAGTCGAAACTCTTATCCCAACTGAGTTCTCGACGTGTTTCATCAGACCAAGGTGCGATATATAAACTCAAATCAAGACCTTCTGCCTCTGCCAATTGTTTAGCACCTCGAATCATACCGTCAGATAAATCGATACCTGTTGCCTTATACCCTTCACGTGCTAATCCTAGGGCATAATCGCAAACGCCACAGCCTATGTCTAAAGTGCGTCCACCAGCTGCGGGTAATAGATTTTTCATCCTTTAAAAAAATGCTAAAAATTCAGTTACTTGTGCTTTTTCGATCCTCTCGATTGTGCATTTCCACAAAATATTCGGAACGGTGATTCCACGCATCTTGCTCATCGCGCCAAGCTTCGTTGACCGTAAGCTCTTGTATTGTATTTGTCATAATATCCCCTCTAATTAGCTACATACAAATATGTACAAGCTATAGATATATAAGTTATAAGTAGTTTTTCACTCAGTTAAATTTACAATGTAATTTAACTCTCCCCTATATGCCTAGTGTTCCGTCTAGGAGGTTCAGATTTTTCATATAACTATTTTTATTGTACATCATTCTCAAAATAAAATGTGTTACTCAAGTCACATTTATTATGCTATTTCAATATTATTAAATATGTATTTTCACATAAAGACTATTGAATGTGCTTTTTACAAAAACAAAAAGACTCCAAACAGTAAGTGGAGTCTTTTATCTCTCGTTTTGCAAATAGGTTTATACTATCTGCTCATATACATCAATTGAGTATATGATTATTTCTCTTCTTTTTTCTCTACCGGAGCAGGCGCCTCTTCAGTTTTAGGAGCTTCTGTTTCAGTTTTCTCTTCAGTCGTTACACTCTCATTATTAGCAGCTTCACGCTTTTGTCTGATACGTTCTTCTCGCTTAGCTTGTGCCTCTTGTTCTCTCTTTTCAAAGGACTCGCTAACTTTATCAGTAGTTTCTTTTAATTTATCGCGACCTTTCAATGCAAGCTCTTTAATCGCTTCTGGATCGGCACCACTGAACTCAGCCAACGCACCTTCGTTATTTGGATCAAAGAACGGAGCTTGTTTAAAACCTAATAAGGATGCTACAAATACCATCGGGATTTGTGCGATAGCACTGTTGTATTGCTTAACTGCATAGTTATAAATTTCCCGTTTATTGGAAATAAATGTTTCGTTTTTCGCTAATAGCTTCTAAGAATTTTACCATATTGAGTATTGGCTTTCAAATCAGGGAATTGATTTGCTAAGGCTGTAATATTTTTGTACCGCCTTAGATGTTTCACGAGCCATTTCTACAAAGTTATCAGATACTTTCAACTGGATTAGTTTTTCATAATCACCATACTCATTTACAAGACCTGTAAATTGGTTTACGATAGCAACCTTTTTTTCTCGTAAGCAACGATAATATTAGCACGTGCTTCTTTTTATCTCTACAGTCAAATTTTTGCAATAAATTGTATTGCTTAATAAAGAAGTAAATCAAGAATACAATTAAGAAAAAAATATAAGTGTTGAAAGCATAGAACCCTCTCCATTTCTATTACAAATAACAATGCAAATTTGAGAATATTATATCATACCGAATATATAAGAAATATGAAATTTCATTCATGAAGCACAAATTATAGAATACTCCATTTAGTAGTTCGTGCATGTATTTCCATTCGTTTCTCTCCTATTACTATAGTTAATATAGCGGTTTCATATATTATTTATATTTATTATAATAAAGAAAAAGGAGGCTTTGAAAGTATGGGAAAATATATGATAATCCTAATGTTTACATTAGTAGCTATTGCTGTAGTTTTTTTGCTACTTATAACTTATCTATAATTAGATCTATGCCTCCTGAAGAGCGTTATAAACTTCTTTACTTTTAAGGATGATCAAGTCTCTATAGGCATTGGCTTAGTAAGAAGAACATTTAAATTAAGTGATATTCGTGAGGTACGTTTTTCTAAAAGGTAAAAAAATTCCGTAGCATTGGCAGCTGGGCCGGTAGAATGCAAATTTATAAACTAAATGGTAAAAACAAGCCGTTGGATAGAATTTGATGGTACTGTCTATTACAAAAAGATGGTATATATAACTAATGAAGAAATCATTGATAAATCAATAGACTTACTGATGAATGAATTTCAAGCACGAGGAATTCGTTGTACTAAATATAGATGCTAACATATAATTTTTCTGAACTATACATCAACCTAAGAATAAAGACACATAAAAAAAGGCTTCTCGAAATCGAGAAGCCTTTTTATTTAGTGCGCCTAGCAGGAATCGAACCTGCGCACCCGGTTCCGGAGACCGGCGCTCTATCCCCTGAGCTATAGGCGCATGAATACCTAAAAAAAATTATACCATATAACGCTATGGTTCGATAGTATAAAAGTATATAGATACTAGGTTTATACAGAAAAGCCCCCAGAGTTAAGCATTATATTTGCTTACCTTAGGAGCTATTACCATTATATTTTCTCTTTAATCAATTCTAGTAGTGCATCACAGCTGTGACTTACATCGTCATAAGTTTCATCAAAAGTTTCCCGTGTACCAAGGATCCTTTACATCTCGGTTTTCATCAACAAAGGACATAGCCTTGTATACCTTGGAGTCTAGATTATCTCCAATGATACGTTTTAAATTACGTGCGTTATTTTCATCCATAATAACGAGGTAATCGAAGTTATGATAGTCATCTATCGTCACTTGGCGAGCCTTACGACGAGTATAAGGAATACCCATTTCATCTAGCTTTTGCTTAGTCCCATAATGAGTATCGTTGCCTATCTCCTCACGAGATGTAGCGGCAGATTCAACATAAATAGAATCACTTAATCCAGCCTTATCAACAATATGCTTCATATAAAACTCTGCCATCGTAGAACGGCAGATGTTACCGTGACAGATGAATAAAATTTTAGTCATAATATACTCCTTACATACTAATAGTCCTTACAGCATACGCTATAAGGACTATTAGTGCAATATTTAATTAGAAGTTGTGTCGTACCCCTGCATCGATACGCCATGTATTATCTATGGTAGCACCAAAGTTTTTAGTGAATGTACTATATAGATATGTACTAGGACGAATGCTCCAAGAGCCGCCGATTTCCGCATCAAGCCAAGTATCCTTCAAGTCAACTGTAGTTTGTACTGTTGGGTTACCTGGTGCAGAGTATGTAGTGTTCAATTTACCAGAGAATTCATGAGCTAGTGCTAATTTAGCAAAGATATTTGATTTTTCTGTTTCTTTGCCAATGCCAATGCCGAGTCTACCTACAGCAGAGTTCACAGCATCAGATTTAACATGCATGGAGCCACCGCCAACAATAGACGCATCATAGGATACACCTTTTAAACGACCTAAGATAAATTCTACACTAGGATCAATGTAGAAGCCATTTTGTTTCTTAATACGCTTACCATATTCAGCACTCAAGGATGTACCAAATGTATGGTAGTTACCATTTAATCGTTGGCCGCTCATAGAGTTAAGGCTATAGTCGTTGGATAATCTATTACCACGAGCGATAATATCTAGATAACGACCATCATCGTGTTGTTTTGTACCATATAAGGCAACACCACCAAGTTTACCATCGCCACTGCCATTAGCATATGAATTACTAGATGTACTGTAATCAATAGCACCACCAAAGATCCAACCATTGGATGCTTTATGGTCGTAGCCTACTTGTACACCGTTATATGTCATATGTGCATCAGCGCCATCTGTAACCTTAGATTTACCACCTATATATTTAGCCCATACTCCTTTATCTGTATTAGCTAAACGAAGGTCACCTAAACGACGTTGTAAATCATTAGTATTATTTTTCCACGCCATCACTGTTGAAGTAAGGGCTGATTTTGTACCACTCACCAAGGATGATTCACTACTACGAGTAATCTTTGTTGTATCATCTACAACGAGATGACCTTGAGAATCAAAATGATTTGCCCCTAGGTCTGCAACAGCACCAGGTGTAGTGATGCCTTCATTAATTTGAACTGTTGTGCTAAGCTTCTTATCATTGCCTGTGTATTGTAATTTCTCAGCTAATGCTTGAATATCTTTTTTGTAGCTTGCATCATCGATGGTATTACCGGAATGGTCGCCTTGCATCGTAATATGGCTATTATCCGCCGCATGTTCAACGATGATTTGCCCTTTTCCTGTATCGCTAGCCGGCACACCGGATTTATAAATAGCATTCACATAACCGCTGTAATTTTGGATCGTAATTGGTCGAGCATCGATAGGATGAATGTTACCTGCTGCAGTTGGGTTAACACCACCTACAAGATTGCGAACCTTACTGCCCTTGTATAGGTACGCTGCATTATCCCCTGATGGACGTTCTTTTTTAGGTGTAGGGCGCTCCTTACCAATCCACTCATTATTCCAAGTAGCACCATTTTGTAGATATATATCTGCACCAGAATTATGAGGGTTTTTATTGCTTTCAGCATATTCATTTAACACAGCACCAGTAAGGCTAGAGTTTGGTGTTGTGAAAGCTAAACCAACATTCGTCGGTTCTTCATTATGGTTTGGATCGCGACCATAATCCTTATTAATTAAGCCTACATTACCAACAGCAACCAAGTCTTTGGTACCTGGATGTTTACCATCAGAACCTGCATTTACATAGACATCGCCCTCTTCAGCTACTACGGAGTACGTATCAGATGTTTCTAAAGGATGGGTAATGATACGACCACCACCATCAACAATAATATGACCGCGCTGATTAGCTTGTAAACCTACACCGATAGCATCAATATCCACATTACCTTTCACATGAATATTAGTATCACCATAGTCTCGATCAGGGTTATCTTTACTTAGACGTGGTACCTTACCGCCATAACCAGCATAGACTGCACTCATATAATAATGACCTAATTCTCGCTTTGATGCTGGTGCATCATTCTTTAATCGTACAATAAGGTCTTTATCTACCGTTAGTTGCGAACCAAAGCCATTATAAATACCTGTAACATTCTTACTTTTACCGACCTCGGTTAAACTTTTACCATGTACATTAACGGTTAATGTATCCTCTATGTGTTTAACCTCAGGTTGCGTTTGTACTGGTGACCCCATTGTTAAGCCTAGCAATTGCTCTGCTTTATCGCTTGTAGCATTAAATTCTGTAGCCATTGCAGAATAAGATATGCCAGTTAACACTAACGCAGCCATCACAGCCGACACATGACGTTGTAATTTCATAAGTATCTCTCCTTTTTCCCTACCTTGCAGGTAAGTCCCCTCACAGAACGACATAGACACCAAAAAATCATAACCACCCGTAGAACGGGTGGTTTGCTCTGACCCTATAAGGGTCTTTCTCTAGTGGTGGCCCTCTAAAGAGGGCATTGAATGATCTGACAACCACTCTAGTACCACTGGCTGCCCCCTACTCGGGGGCTTTTATTTTGCCTATTTTACTGGCTCACCCGTAAACGGGTCGGTGTATTCTTTAAAGTTTAATGTATCTTGCGCTATATCCTCTTGTAGTTGATTGCGAATATACTCTTTTATCGCTCCTTCATATCGTCCTACCGTATCCACATAATATCCTCTACACCAGAAATGTCTATTTCCATACTTATATTTTAAATTTGCGTGTTTATCGAATATCATGAGGCTACTTTTGCTTTTTAAATATCCCATAAAACTCGATACGCTTAAATGTGGTGGTATCGTTACTAGCATATGAATATGATCCGGACAGCATTCCGCTTCTATAATCTCTACATTTTTCCTCTTACATAAATCTCGTAAGATTTTACCTACATCAGCTTTTATCCGACCATAAATTATTTGTCTTCTATACTTTGGAGCAAAAACAATATGATATTTACATCTCCATTTACTATGTGATAAGCTTTTTACGTCATTCATTGACATTGAACCTCCTATGTTGAAATGTTGTGGTTGCCAGACCAACTTCATTCTATCACTAGGAGGTTCTTTCCTTTTCTCTAAGAATTTTTTACCGACCCCCAGTTTAACTGGGGGTTTAGTCATGCCTATTCGGCGTACAATATAAAAAGACCCCCTAAGTCCAACTTAGGAGGTCTTGTATATCCACACACTCGGTAAAAAAACTTAATTATTCAGGATTGATAATGAAGGACAATGCACTGAAGTATTTGTTTTGTTCCCCTTTAGTTTGTGTTGGGAAGCCAACTTCAACACCTACTACGTTAAGACCATTAGCACTTACTGTAACAGTTGCTTTACCGTTTGCATCAGCTTGGCTTTCGCTAGTAAGATCATTGATTACGTCTTTGATAAGAGGTGCATTTGCATATGGTTTGCCTTCTTTCAAGACTTGGATTTCATAGGTATCACCTTTTTTAAGTGTCAATGGGTTAACGGATGGAATGATTTGGATGAAAGCGTCTTTATTGTCTAAAGGTTTTGCTTCTGCATTCCAGTAGTGAACGTCATATTTGATAGCATGTGTACTTTTTTGAGCACCAGGAACTTCTGTGATTGGTTTATGAACAGTTTTGCCATCCTTGTCTTTTGTCCAGTATCCATAGTCAAAATTAGTTGCTGTTACGCCTAATTGATCTGTTGGTACGACAGCAATATTTTTTTCATGTTTAACAACTTCTACAGGGATTACTGCACCATTATTGTCATAGCCTACAAGACCTGTTACCATTTCAGGTTTGTAAGCGTTATCCAAAGGACCTTCGCCAAGAACCAATACTTTTTCATCTAGACGGTTAGCAAAGAATACGCCATGAGCATCAACGGAAGAGCACACACAACCTGCTGCTAAACCCACTGCGAACAAAGAAGCTAAGATTTTCTTATTCATAAGAACCTCCATAATCAATAATTTATTTCAACAAACTTGTTATTATTATACAGCGTTATACTTATTTCGTATATACCAATACCCCTATAGTCAAGTTAGTATGCATAGTTAGTATATACACTCCTATGTATACCATTCTAACATAATTAATAAAATTATCATTTTATTTTTTTCATGTAGATATAATAAATAAGATAATCTTACTCAGACTAAACGATGAAATCTATGGTTTTCTACCATGCATGAAATACTATTTTTTTATTCTGTCAAAATACAAAAACGACGCCCCTAAGGAGCGTCGTTCTATCTATATAGATATTATTTTTTTGTTTTTAGCAGCTTTCGCACGTGCGTTACGATCAAGGATTGTTTTTACGCATACGAATGCTTTTCTGGTGTTACTTCAACGAGTTCGTCGTCATTGATCCACTCAAGAGCTTGCTCCAAGGAGAAGATACGAGGTGGAGTCAAGCGAACTGCTTCATCAGAGGAGCTAGAACGCATGTTAGTAACGTGTTTTTTCTTACATGGGTTAACATCCATATCAAGTTCACGAGTGTTTTCACCGATAACTTGACCTGCGTACACGTCTTGGTTAGGACCAATGAACAATGTACCACGGTCTTGAACAGAGTTCAAACCATATGGAGTAGTTTCGCCATTTTCGAATGCTACCAAAGCACCGCGTGTACGGGAAGGAATTTCACCTTTATATGGTGCATAGCCATGGAATACATGGTTCATGATACCATTACCTTTTGTAGCTGTTAAGAATTGTGCACGGAAACCAATCAAACCACGAGCTGGAACTACGAATTCCATACGAAGGTAACCAGCTAATTCAACCATGTTAGTCAATTCAGCTTTACGTTGACCAAGGTTTTCCATTACAGTTCCCATGAATTCTTGAGGTACGTCGATAGTCAATGCTTCAAGTGGTTCGCACAATTGGTCATTAATAGTTTTGAAGATTACGCGAGGTTTACCTACTTGTAATTCGTAGCCTTCACGACGCATCGTTTCAATCAATACAGCCAAGTGCAATTCGCCACGGCCAGATACTTTGAAAGCATCTGCAGAATCAGTTTCTTCTACTTTCATAGAAACGTTAGTTTCTACTTCGCGGAACAAACGATCACGCAAGTGACGAGATGTAACGAATTCACCTTCACGGCCAGCGAATGGAGAGTTGTTTACGGAGAATACCATGGACAATGTTGGTTCGTCGATGGAAATAGATGGCAATGCTTCTGGATTTTCAGCATCAGCTACAGTTTCACCAATGTTGATATCGTCGATACCAGCGAATGCAATGATATCACCCATTTCAGCTTCGTCAGTTTCAACGCGGTTCAAACCATTATAAGTATATACGCGACCAATTTTCGCTTTACGAGTGCTTTCACCATTCATGATAGCCACTTGTTGGTTAGTTTTCATTTTACCGCGAACAATACGGCCTACAGCGATTTTACCGATGAAGTTATCATAATCAAGTGTAGTAATCATGAATTGAAGAGGACCTTCCATATCACCTTGTGGTGCAGGAATTTCGTCGATCAATGTTTGGAACAATGGCTCCATGTTTACTGCTTCGTCATCCCAGTTAGTTTTAGACACACCAGAACGAGCAGATGCGTATACTACAGGGAAATCAAGTTGATCATCATCAGCTTCAAGTTCCATGAACAATTCAAGAACTTCGTCTTCAACCTCTTTAACACGTTGGTCTGGACGGTCGATTTTGTTGATAACTACGATTGGTTTCAATTTTTGTTCTAACGCTTTACGCAAAACATATTTAGTTTGAGGCATTGGACCTTCGTAAGCATCTACGAGAAGCAATACGCCGTCAACCATGTTAAGTACACGTTCTACTTCGCCACCGAAGTCAGCATGGCCTGGAGTATCAACGATGTTGATTTTGATGCCATTATGCATAACTGCAGTGTTTTTTTAGACAAGATAGTAATACCGCGTTCACGTTCCAAGTCGTTGGAGTCCATTACGCGTTCTGCTACCTTTTCATTTTCACGGAACACATGGCTTTGTTTTAATAACGCGTCCACCAAAGTAGTTTTACCATGGTCAACGTGGGCGATAATCGCTACATTTCGAAGATTTTCGCGAATCATAAGATCCTCCCTTTAATTCCTTCAGTATATTCTATATCACATAGCGCTTTTGAAAGTAGCTATGTAGGTATATTCCCAAAATTGGCAACACTTAATTATAACGTAGTCTATAGAAAAAAGTCAAAGAAGTACAGGATTTCTAATCATGGCAATTTCTACATTTAATTATACTTTTGACTCATCTTAAGGCTAAGTTAGCTATATAAGCATAGGATAATAAAAAAGATTCCTCATGATACTTGCCTCAAATAAGATAAGAGGAACGACACATAAGAAATCTTTTATTAGTATTGTATTATTCTTCCCCAATCATGCGTACTTCTGGTTCTAGATGTACACCATGTTGGTCATATACGCGTTTTTGTACTTCTTTAATAAGATCAAGCACATCTTTAGCTTTAGCATTGCCAGTGTTGATAACAAAGCCAGCATGCTTATGAGATACTTGTGCATCACCAACAGATAATCCTTTAAGACCTGTTTGTTCAATCAAAGTACCTGCAAAATACCCTGGTGGGCGTTTAAAGGTTGAACCTGCGCTAGCATACTCTAAAGGTTGTTTAGATTCGCGCTTTTCTGTGAGCTCATCCATGCGAGCCTTAATAGCATTTTTGTCACCAGGTTGTAATGTCATAACAACCTCTCCAATAACCTCATGGTTATCGTGGAATACGCTATGACGATATCCAAAATCTAAGTGAGATGCATCGTATTCTTTAATATTGCCTTGGAAATCTACGGCGCGTACTGTAGTTACTACATTGCTCATTTCCCCGTCATAAGCACCTGCATTCATAAATACAGCACCACCGAGCGTACCTGGAATGCCAATGGCAAATTCAAGGCCAGATAGCCCGTTTTCCCAAGCAAATTCAGAAGCATCTTTTAACATATAACCAGAACCAATGCATAATACATTATCATTGCAATCCATGATTTGTGTCATATGTCGAACCGATACGACAGCACCGCGAATACCACCGTCTTTTACCAAAATATTGGAGCCGCAACCAATAATAGTTACAGGCACTTGTAATTCGTGAATAGTGCGTAGCGTAAAGCTCAACTCATCCATCGTCGTAGGTTCAATAAATAAATCAGCAGGACCACCAATTTTAAATGTCGTATGATGACAAAGCAGTTCCTGTTCTCGCACACGTGTACTAGGTAATTTCTCTAATAAGGCTTCTTTTAAGGCCTTAATGTTTTGGTTGTTGTTGTTCGCCATGATCTAACACTTTCATCCCCTCAGTGATTGGTTCGCTAATGATTTTTATAGATATCATTAGAAATCTGGCTCCAACGCATTTGCGCTTGCAAATAAGAAGTCGCTGCAGCATTTTCTTGAATTTGAGGCATCAATTCCTCTTGTTTCTTTTGCAATTCATCTGCTTCTGGAGCACCGGACAACTTAGCGTATTCCCATTGCATTTGTTGTGCCATAAATGTGCGTACCAAAGCCGTTGCTACTGCATCAGCCTTCACTGCTTCTTGAGCAGCCATTAACTCTTTGTACTCTTCGGATTCACGCATAGCGTGAGCTAAATCATGAGCTTTATCGTAGTTCATAATATCCTCCTCTAACAACACCGTACGAAACACTACCGGTCATAGAGATTTGGTAGGTCCTTTAACACATACTAATACTATATCCCTCTATAGTGAAAGTATAATTATTTAGGTTGAATCCAGTTTCCTTCAGCTTTAAGATCTGGATAATCAAGTTGACGCATGCCTTCATAGGCAATGATAGCCACTGCATTAGACAGGTTCAAAGAACGGGCTTCATCGATCATTGGTATGCGAATACAAGTATCCTCTTTGCCTTCTAAAAGACTTTCAGGCAAGCCTCTCGATTCAGGACCAAAAACGAGCATATCCCCGATTTCATAGTTGACCTCGGAATGTGTATGCTTAGCCTTTGTAGTAGCATAGAAATATCTACGATCTGGATATTTCTCATATAGTTCCTCAATATTCTCATGAACTTGCACATCTACTAAATGCCAGTAGTCAAGACCCGCTCGTTTTACATGCTTATCATCGATGGAAAAGCCAAGCGGTTTGATAAGGTGCAATGTCATGTGATTGGCGGCGCATAACCGCGCTATATTTCCTGTATTACCAGGAATTTCTGGCTCATAAAGTACTATTTCCATTATCGTTCCCCTATTCTTTATATCTATATTATTCTACAAAGGAACGCACAAAATGTCCACTTTTACCGCCTTCTTTTTCTACGAGGTATGTAGGGCCCATAATCATGCCTTTATCGATGGCCTTACACATATCGTATACGGTGAGTAAGCCCACTTGAACTGCTGTAAGGGCCTCCATTTCAACTCCTGTTTTACCAGTTGTTTTAACGATAGCACTTACCTTAACGGCTTTGTTGTGATTTTCATCGGTACAAGCCGGGCTTTCACCATCTACTAAGGTGCAGTGAACCTCAACCTTAGTCAATGCCAACGGATGACATAGGGGAATGAGATTACTCGTTTGTTTAGCCCCCATAATAGCCGCTAGTTGCGCTACGCTAAGGACATCGCCCTTTTTCATAGTACCTGCTGCGATACGATCATAAATAGCGTCGTTGATAGCAATAAAGCCTTCCGCCACAGCTGTGCGAGATGTAATGTCCTTGTCAGACACATCTACCATCCAGGCATTACCATCTTGATCAAAATGTGTTAAATCCATACTATATCCTTACTAATCATGCATAAATTATCATCTATAGTTTTATTTTCATTAGTTATATTATACAATAGAATTAACATTTGTATGTATAAGGAAGGAAGTGTTCCTATGAAAACAAAACTAACTTATTTCGGCCACGCTTGCTTTATGCTCACTCGCGGTGATGTATCCATGATTTTTGACCCATTCTTAACGGGCAATACATGGGACATCGCTAAAAAAGAAGATATTAAATGCCAATATATCTTTGTTAGCCATGGTCATGACGACCATTACGGCGATACAGAGTACCTCGCCAAAGAAAACGATGCCCTCGTTATCTCTACTGCAGAGGTAGCAGGTAAAGCAGCTGCTGCTGGTTGCCGTGCTCATGCTATGCATTTAGGCGGCAAATTCGACTTCGAATTCGGTTCTGTTCGCATAGTTCCTGCCTTCCACGGCGCTGGTATCCCAGGCGGTCATGCAGCAGGTTGCATCGTAGACTTCTACGGCGACATTCTTTACTTCGCTGGCGATACAGCACTCTTTAGCGACATGAAATTATTGAATCGCTTTGGCGATATCGACTACGCATTACTTCCTATTGGTGATAACTTCACGATGGGCGTTGAAGATGCTGCTCTTGCCGCTTCTTATGTAAAAGCGCGTATCTCCATTCCAATTCACTACAAAACATGGCCTGTTATCGACCGTGAACCAGGTGTATTCACAAGCTTAGTTGAAGGCAAATATAATCAAACAGCCCTCATTATCGATCCAGGTTCCTCTATCGAGCTTAATAGCTAATCCCAAAACATGACATAGAAATGACGCAATCCATTGGAATTGCGTCATTTTTTATTGTTAGGTCCTAAACAAAACCTAATGAAATAAAGTGATTTCCTATTGGCCTAGAACTCTTGGTTTGCCATAGAGAAGCCACCACGATTGGTCATGCGTACAAACTCATCAATATCTTGTGTTTCATCTACCCCTACATAGCCTAGCTCTCGAACTAAACCATATGGATTGTGCAAAGATAATTGAGGGTTCTCACCTGTCAGCACCCAAAGTACTTTGTAGCCTTTTGGTGCTTCTCGGAGGCGCTCCTCTCCTTTACCATCTGTAAAGTAAACTAGTAAATCCACACGATTTTGATTAGCTAAAGAGAACACAGGCGCAAAGGCTGTGGCACCACGCACATCGAGGCGCGGCTTAACGTCCTTCACCGATTCCATCGTATAGGTACGGCGCACTTCGTTATCGCATTCCACTACGGTAATGCGATGATTATAGGCATGCACAATTTGCAGTACTTGCTCTAATGCATTGGTAAACTCAACATCGGTAATACTACCACTCATATCGAGGGCTACCCACACATTCGCCTTATGTTGACGCTAAAGTGCCAGATAATTCGAGGCGCTCTGGCTGACGACGATTGCGACGCATCGTCGTTTTTTGTAACCACTGGCTACCTTCCCCATCAGCTTTTTAAGGTAGAAATACCAAGGCAAGGCTCGACGCGTCTTTTGGAATGTATCGATGAGACTTTTCACATAGCCTTCCATATCGCCTTTGGATGCTTCGTTAATATAACGCTCCGTAATTTGGTCCATCGTATCGGTGTCAATAGAATCAGATTCATCCCAAATATCATGACTCGTTTGAGGATCAAACTCCATAGCTACCGCCGTTTCTGCACTGTCGATAGGCACAAAGAGATCTGGTTTTTCTTTCATAACCTTGTCGATAGCCTTCGCATAGTACTCAATGGTACGGAACCGTTTTAACAATAAACCAAAGCGCGCATTTACGTTGGCTACTGTTACCGCATCACGGTCCACATGTTCAAGATAATCGTTTACCACCATATCCATGGCCATGTGAACGGCTGTTTTGTGAAAGCCTTGACTCAATGCTTTCACCCGCATCAAGTGAGCCGAAATGATATGAAGAATTTCGCGCTTAATGCCATCCTTCATCACATCCGGCGGTTGGCGTAATAAGATAAACGGATTTACATAGAGTACATAGCCACCTTGTTTTAGGTTAATGCCAAAAGCACTGGTCATGTCAAAGCGAATGCGATGAGCCATTTGTAAATAAAAATAACCAAAGAATTGGTCTTCTTCAAGGAGTAAGCTATTTACATCATGCAAAATATTCCATAATCGTTGCTCAAAGGCAGGTGTCATAACTGCTTGCTGCATAACGGCAAGATTTGTACCTTCTACTTCTATATCTTCAAGAGCGCGACCAATAGTGCCAATATGACTGTCAGACATATTATGGTTCATCAAGTCCGCTGCTATACGTTCAGGTGCCACACTATGGTGTTGCTCTTCATAGCTATCTACATAGGCCTCATAGGTTGCGTATATTTGCGCATATAAAGCCTCTGCTTCACGATGAATCCGCTCTCGTTTCGCATGCCAACGATCGAGAGCCTCAATGGCATCCGCATCATAAGAGCCAGTCTTTTCCCAACCATCAATATGCGTCAGTAAGTCAGACGCATCGCGAATATCGTCCTTATCTAAATTTCGTTGCATCATTCCACCTCCTTTTCCATAAACATCAGATTTTATTTGGAACTATTTTTGTGCTTCAAAGAAGGTATCGACGAACAAGTCATCTTCAATGGCATAGGCGTATACGCGCTCATAAGTGTTGCGTAAATCTTTCATAACTGCTACACGCAAATCTCCTGGGTATAGTGTTAAGAATTCCACAAAGTGATGAATTTCCTCTGCATTACTATTGCGATTTAAACGATGCAACATATTTTTAGCCGCTACATATAGACGAGTTGGGCTTTCACCTTTAACCTGTTCAGCCATAGACATAATAGCACCTGGTTTTTGAACTGCTGCTAATACGTCATCAAAGGTAATGAGAGGTTCTTGATCAGACTCGATAAAGTTTACAAAGGCCTCTGCAATGAGTTTACCTACATTACCACGGATAACATTCATAAATACGTCGCGACTATAAGCATTGCCTTCTTGGTTTTTATAAATCGTATATAGCCCAGATACGCGTTCAAAAGAACGTGGTGTGGCATCAATATCGTCTTCGTGGCGTTGATTTAAATATTCAGGATAAGAAGAAATGAATTCGATAACCTTTTCTTCAATGCCTGCACCGATAGCCCAGTCAATCCATTGCATGTAGTCCGCATTCATATAGAGCCATACAAATCGGTTTTGTTGGGCTGGATCCATATCAATCGTCTGGTAATCAAAGGAATCCTCCGGATTCATAGCAGCAATAATACGCACTTGATCACTCAAGGAGAATCCATTGATTTCACGGTTCAAGATAAGGTTCATCAACTCTTGTTGTACCGCATGTTCTGCACGGTTAATTTCGTCAATAAACAGCAATACTTGGCGACCTTTATCTACGGCTTGCGCCACATGTTCCAACGTATGATGCACAGCGTATACCGTAGTTTCACATCACGAGTATTGCCATGACCATCTGTATGCGTCACGGTTTCTACCGTTGGCAAACCGCCGATTTCACCTTCTTTTAACAGGTTACCATCGATGGTAACGAGTTCCCAATCATGTACATCTGCTACGCGCGCTGCGAGAGATGTTTTACCGATGCCCGTTTCACCAACGAGCAACGGTACTTGATTTGCGGCAAGCACTAATTCAACACTTGCCATTGTATCTATAAAGTTCATTGTATCTCCGTTCTAATACTTCAAATATTCGCCTACAGCGATTTTCTTTACTGCTCTAGTGCCATACGCATCAATGAGTGACAATAGATCGATAGGCCATTTAGATTGGCGTCCACCGATAGCTTTATTGTTGATCAATTCACGAACATAGTCCGCATCAATGGTATCACTAGAAACAGCCTCTACGATGATAGCTTTAATTTCATCCACCGTAACACCTAATGTATTAGGGATGTAGCCTAAGATAGCTGCACTTACTTTAAATAGGTGTAATGCCAATTCTTTAGAAAGATTTGTAATTTGGCGCATCGCCTGAGGATCTTGCTTCACTGCCGCTTCTAGGACAGCCACGCTTGGTTCATTAATATAGCGCAAGGCTAAATAATTTTCCTGTACAGCTTGTAATTGAACTTCTTCGCTAGGTTCCTTAATATATTGTAACGCATCGTAATTTGCCTTTACCGCTTCTAATTGCAACTCTTCTGATGAATTTGCTATATAGCGAATGGCCCAACCAGATTGTGCTAATGCACTTCGAATTAAGGAGTCAGACGGATTGTCTATATACTCTAAAATAGCCCAATCCTTTTCAACTAAGGTGCTTAACAATTCTTCTGTAGGGTTTTCCACGAACTGTATTGCTCGTGGTGCTTGTGAAAGCGCCGTTTTAATAACCTTTTGAGTAGGCTCTTTGATATATTGAAGCAACATGCCGTTTTGACTTACACAGGTAAGCTGCATCGCTTCCGTTGGATTTGGAATATTCCGAATCCCATGCGGGTTATTGGTCAGCGCTGTTATGTATTGTTCCTCTGTCATAATAACCATCTTTTCTATGTAAAAAGGCCATACGAATACGTATGACCTATACTGAATTCTATTTCTATTGTATCATATTTTTTCGATATAGTTATATATCTTTCGTATACATACTACTCAGTTAATGCATCTAAATCAGAATTATTCCCAATCACTAATAATTTATCATCTTCACCAAGAATGGTACTCGGGTTTGGTGGAACTTCTAAATCCTCTCCACGTCTTATGCCTACTGCATTAAGATTATATTTCTCACGCAAATTGGAATCTTTTAAACATGTGCCAACCATAAATGAAGGCATTTTAATTTCTATGAGACTAATATTTTTAGACAGTTGTAAATAATCCATCACATGATCTCTAGTTAAAAATTGTACAAGTCGTAATGCCATATCATATTCAGGATATATAACTTTATCTACACCTATTTTATGAAGCATTTTGCCTTGTATATTATTTTCAGCCTTGGCCACAATTTTATGTACGTTTAACTCTTTAAGAAGCATAGCTGTCATTAAGTTAGCTTGAAGATTTCCACCTATAGCGACAATAACCATATCAAACTGGCTTAGCGCCAATGCCTTGATTGCCTCTTCATCGGATGTATCTGCAACTATAGCATGTGTTATAAATGGTGAAATTTTTCTGTACAATTTCTGGATCAATATCTACACCTAATACTTCGTGATTCATAGAGGCTAACATTTTTAGCAACGGTACTACCAAATCGACCAAGCCCTATAACAGCAATTGTTTTATGTTTCATTTCTTACCTCTTTTACATTAGTCTCGATTAATTTTAATTAACTTTTATAACAGTACATTTTCCTCTGCATATCCGATTGGCTTAGTCGGTGCCGTTCTTAAAGCCCAGGTGCCAATTACAGTCATAACCCCTACACGCCCCGTAAACATGACAAGCATCAACACCCATTTACTACTTTCAGATAAATCAGGTGTAATACCCGTTGTAAGGCCTACGGTCCCAAAGGCTGAGGTTACCTCAAAAAGTAATCGAATAAAGTTATACGGTTCATCCCAAGCCAAATAGCAAGTAGCAAGTAAAACAAGGAGGATAGATAAAAAAGATTATCCCATTGGCCTTAAGTACAGTAATCAACGAAATACGACGTTCAAAAACCTCTGTATCAGGACGGTTATTAAATAATGTACGCGCTGCTAGAAAAGCGACGGCAATAGTACTAATCTTAACACCGCCCCCTGTAGAGTTAGGACCTGCCCCAATAAACATAAAAATGATGGTAATAAACAGTGTAATTGGATGTAAATCATTATAATCTACAGTTGCAATCCCCGCTGTACGAGGTGTAATCGATTGAAACAGAGATGCCATGACCTTGTTCCATATAGGTAAAGGGCCAAACGTTTTGGGATTCGCCCACTCAACCCCCAAGAAAATAATAGTCCCTAAAAGAATGAGCGCCGTTGTACCAACTAACATTATTTTTGTATGTAGTTTTAAATCTACAAATCGTCGTAGCTTGCGATGCGACCAAATATCAAAAGTTGAGAGATAACCAAAACCACCTATTACAATAAGGGCCATTGTATTCATATTAAATAATACATCGCCCACCATAGCATAAGGTAGATCATTATCAAAGAATATAAATCCTGCATTACAAAAGCTGGAAATAGATTGCATAATCCCCGTATATAAAGCAGCATCACCAATATAGGGATATAGCTGAATGGTATAGATAATACCACCAATTATTTCGACACAAAAGGTATAAATGGTTAGCTTCTTCGTAATGTGTAGAAGCCCTTTCATGCCATCTTGCCCTACATCCTCTGACAAAAGCACGCGATTTTTCAGACCTACCCGTCGCCTTAATACTAGAGCAATAATAGTGGTAAAAGAAACAATCCCCAAACCACCTAATTGGATAAGGGTTACCATGACGATTTTGCCAAACAAGGACCAATGATGGTAGGTATCTACTGTTGACAATCCTGTTACAGAAACACAAGATACTGCGGTAAAAGCTGCATCTACAAGCGTTGTACTATGGCCTTGAGCATGTGATATGGGCAACATGAGTAATATCGTCCCTATAGTCATGGTAGCAAAAAAGCTAAGGGCTAATAGGCGATAAGGATTTTGTTGCATATATTGCTGAACTTGATTTTTTGAAGTATTTTTCCACATAACTGTAGTCCTATCCTATTAGTTCCTGCACTGACTTTAACGTTGGTAGTGGACTGCGCCCGCCTATGCCTTGTGTATTTAAAGAAGCTACTGCAGATGCAAAAATAGCGGCCTTCTCTAAATCGGAATGCGCACAAGCTTTGAGAAACTCTACAGCATGTATAGATGCACTGTCATGCTTAGTCGTCGAAGTTGTGTCTTGCTCCTTCATATGATTAATTGTATGTACTAAATTAGCTAAAAAAGCCCCATGGAAGCTATCTCCAGCTCCCGTTGTATCTACTACGGTAGCTTGAGTAAATGGTTCACATCGATAAGATGTTCCATCAGGCCATACGAAATAACTACCATTAGCACCATCTGTAACACCGGCAACGAGGGCACCTCGTTCATGAATGATACGACAAGCATCTTCTAGATTAGTTGTGCCCGTATATTTTTCAGCATAATCACGAGCTACGATAACGATGTGACTGGCTTCTGTAATAGGCTTCATGTCTTCATCGTAACGCTGAGCACCACCATCTAAAGAAATAATAGTGCCTCCCTCTTTTGCAACGGCCATAGCAGAGCGCATGAGTTGGCGATGTCGACCATTGATATGCAAAATATGGGCAGATTCTATCAGTTGCTTATGGGTATCTAAAAACTTAGGCTCAGTTGCAGTAGACCGTTCAAAAAATACAGCACGCTCACCAGTACTCTGTTTTACGAGGATTGTTGCCACGCCACTGTTAGCACCGCTTTCAACTTGAATTGCCTCTGTATTAACATTGTATTTTTCAAAGTCATCTAATATATGACGACCTACCATGTCATCACCAATGCTATCAATCATAGCGGTACGGGCACCATATTTTCCTGCCACCGCTAGTGCTGTAGCCACTGGCCCACCACCATCTGTAGTAGACGATACGACTTGTTGTACCTCACGGCCTGTAGGATAATGATCGACGACGATAAATCGATCTAATGTACTGGCACCTATGCCAACAATATCTATATGTTTTTGAGGAAATGTACTCATACTAATCTCCTAACTCCGAAACCACAACGATTCATACAACAATTATACTCTAGCTCTTTTATTACAGAATACCTTTCACCTTATAAAAAGTAAACCCCAGACTATCGTCTGGGGCTACTTTGTACTACAAAATGTACTGTATGTCACGTAGTTTGTCTTGTTTAGTATATGTTGTGTGTGAGAAAGGTTGTTAGATATAAGGTGTAATATAACAGGTTAAGACATCATACGTTCCATCATATATTCAATTTCATCAGCACTCAAATTGTACATAGCCTGTACCATTCGCTCTGCTGACTCACCAGATGCACCGCTTTTCGCAATTTCTGCTTTTGCCTTAGCTATAAGGGCTTCCTTGCGTTGTGCTTCGGAATCTTCATCTGTTGGTACGGAAATATTAGCTTTACCTTGACCAATACCACGTACCTCTTGATTTGGATTATCTTTAGACGTTGTTTTCGTATCTTGGGCGGCCACCGCTTCCATAGCGAAGGAGTTTTTACCAGTCATGATATACTCCACAGCCTCCAAGGTACTTTGTGTAAGATTTACCGTCCAGAATTCACCAGCTGCAGTCAATTTATAGAGTAACCCATTGTAAGCTACAAGACCACGTTCTTCCCATAATTTATAGAGCCAGTTTAATTCTTCTAGTCTTGGATCTAGTGTTACCAAACTCATAATATTGAGGAACCCTTGTTCAAGTTGGCTTACCACTTGATTTACGACGGGTTGTAACTCACTTTGTTTCATAAGAGCCATGAATGGTTTTTCACCGTGACTAACCATATCTTCGTATGGCTTTAATGCACGATGTAACATCATGCCGTACCCATCCACATTACCACCGGCACCGCTACCAAATGGGAACATAGGCACGCCCGCTTTAGCCAAGATATTATACAAGCTACGTTCACGATTATTAGCACTCCAGTGAGCAGCACTCAATCGACGATAGGAACGCTCATCAAGGTACTTACGACCGAATTTGAACATATCCCCTTGCATTGCTGTTGTCGCAGCAGCTGGCACCTTACCTTTTGCAATGTCTTTATTAAGATCACTACCATCAAATACATTTAATTGATATAGGTCAGCACCATCTACGCCAGAGCTTACTAAATCAGCTAGATCTCGTTCCCAAACCTCCATAGTTTGACCAGGCAAACCATAGATCAAGTCGATAACAACAGAACATTGACCATAGGCCTTTAATGCTGCTAGACGTTCTAATACGGTTTCTTTCGTATCTAGACGGCCTACCATTTGACGAACTTCTGTGTTGAAAGATTGTACACCGATAGACATGCGGTTTACGCCGTTTGCCATCCACACATCTAAATTTCAGGAATCAAGTCGTGAATACGGCCTTCTAGGGTAAGCTCGTAATCGTTAGCTAGTGGCAAATACTCTTTAATCGCTTTCAATAATCGTTCAGAGTTTGCTGGAGATAACGATGTTGGTGTGCCACCGCCGATAAATAGGGCGTGGATTAATCCATCTTTTAATCTTGAACGCTCACTAGCTAGTTTTAACTCACTAACAAGACCATCAATATATTGATCCTCTACACTTTGACTCGTACCATTTTGGAAGAAGCCACAATATGTGCATTTAGTCTTACAAAACGGAATGTGAATATAGGCACATTGCATTTCACCCTTTTTAGGTGTGCCATTCATTAAGGTATCCCAAACGGCTTGTGTTTCCTTTGGCGAAACTAAGATACCATTTAGCCCTGCATGAACAACCCGTTTATGAGGGAATGCACCACTCATCGGATTATCGCATTCTAAACCTAATTGTAGATTGCGTTGTTTCTCCGGAATGGATTCAAAGAAACTTGCTAAACTCATACTCCAATCCCCTTTCAGTTTAGGCTTGCAACTTTGCAAGTACAGATTTTGTAAATTCTTTTGCATTGGCAAAGTCTTGTTCATCTGGATGCGTTTCAGCCGCTTTATGTAAGGCATCGCGTTCAGGGCTTTGACCATGAGCAGATCCAGGTGGGAACATTTTATACATCATTTCGATGACTTTCGGATCAATTTTACCTTGACATACGAAGCCATCTACAAGGGATTCTTTATTTTGTAGTAATTCAGCTGCTTTTTCAATACTTTCACGAGCGTGTTCAGAATCTGCATACATACCTAATGTGGCAAAGAATACGATGTTAGGATTCTTCAAAGTTTCAATCAATTTTGCAGCCTCTTTATTTGCTGTACCACGGTCTACCCAGAAACCTACGAAAACTGTATCATAATCAGCTAAATTATCAGGCGCTTCTTTTACAGGAACGCAAGGTGTACCTTCAGGCATTACAGAAGCCATTGCTTCCGCTACGCCTTTTGTATTTCCCGTGAGGGAAGAATATAAAATAATTGATTTCATAATTAGCTCCTTTAATTCTTGGATGAGTATATTACTTAAATAGGTCTATTCTTCTTCGTCTTCACCATCAGCCTGTACGACAAAGTGTACAGGAACCTCTACCGGTTGTATATCACCTGTAGGATTTTGATACGGTGTAGCACGGCGTACTGCATCAAGGGCAGCTTCTACAAAGAGTTCGTCACCGCCACTAATTGGATATACATCAATTAAATTGCCCGCAGTATCTAATTTTGCCATTACATAAATTGTAACATCTACATTCATTTTACGCTTAATCGCTGCGTAAGGAATTTGTTTTTGACTATCTACTGCCGCGTAAAAACCGCCAATATCAAACGCTGCTTTTGCCGTACCAGTGCCATCACCATTACCAGTGCCGTCACCTTTACCATTCCCCTGACCTTGACCTTCACCAACACCGGTACCAACGCCTGTACCTTGACCGCCGCCGGAGCCACCACCAGAGCCTGGCCCGTTACCACCAACACCGGAGTTATCGCCAGATGGATTACCTTTATGTTCGTTTCCTTTAGCTGCCACATCTACTGCATCAGGAATATCTGTTGCAGGAGATGGATCTATATTCGCTACAACAGCCTTTGTTCTTGCCGCTACTTCATCAGCCGATAATGGTTTAGGGAATAGATCTGACCTATTACCGCCACCACCGCCGGCATGACCACTGCCGCCATCATCGAGAACACTTTGTGTGAGGTCGATTTCATAGGTTTCCATTTCTTGAATCGCTGGAACCACTACGAAAAAGATAACTGCAATAAATAGAGCAACTAGATGAACTACGGCGGATATAATGGCTGCTTTTTTCCATGATATGCCTAGTCCCATAGTTATCCTTTCTGTTCAGCTGCAATAGCCAAGCGTTTAACACCAGATTGTTTTAGCATATCCATGATCGCTACTACTTGACCATGAGCTGCACGTTTGTCGGCTTGTAAGATAACACTAGCGTTAGGATTTTCTTGAATCCGTTGTTTAATCATAGCTTCTGCTTGATCAATACTCATTGGATTGTTATCAATTGTAATATGACCTTCCGCATCAAGTGTAAATACAACTGGCAACTGAGCCGGTGCAGATGCACTAGTAGCTTGTGGTAATTGTACAGATAATGCTTTTTGAGCCACTGTTTGTAAGCTGTTCATCATGAAGAATACCAACAAGAAGAAGATGATATCAATCATTGGAATGATCATGAATTCCGGCTTAGTTTTCATACGAAAGCTTTGCAAATTCATAATTATTTCCACCCTTCTCGTTTAGCGCTAACAATGCTGACACACATATTTTTCAATTTGGTTAATGATAGAATCCAAACGATGACTAAATACTGTGTAAACAATAAATGCCATGATGGCTACACACAAACCAGATGCTGTAGCGATGAGGGCTTCACCAACACCACCAGTGATAGCAGATGCGCCCGCACCGGAGTCGAGGATACTGAAAGAACCAATCATACCTGTTACTGTACCTAATAGGCCCAATAATGGAGAGATTGTAACGGTAGCACTGAGGTAGTCCATATATTTACGGAAGCCTACTGCGTCTACGCCCATTTGGTCAGCAAAGGCTGTTTTCATAGCTTCCTCGCTATAAGCATTATGTAAACCTGCTTCTGCAATACGGCTCGCAATAGATGGGTTTTCTTTGATTACTTTATCAATTTCTGCCCAATTTTGTAATTTTGCTAGTTCATTGACTGCATGGGTAACAACGAAAGTTTTACCGGCATATTTGTGATAGTAGAAAGCTCGTTCTGCAGCGATAGCGATAACCATGAAAGACAAGAGTAATAATGGATACATTACATAACCGCCGCTATGAAACAAGTGAATGACATAATTTAAGTTTTCCATATTAGTAACCTTTCTGCCTGTTTACAGACTGAACATTAGAACCTGTAGGTCCCTTGAATTCTTGTATAATCGCCTAACTTAAAGCTTTCACTACCATATAAAGTATCTCGTTTATTAGTGCCCTTCGCATCGAATGTGTAGAATGCCTCAAGGAGTAAATCCTTGCGAGGTACATAGCCAGCACCAAATGTAAAGCTGCGAATACCGTCAAGATAACGATCCGGTACCGCGCCAGTACCATTGCCACCGAAGAAGGAGCCATGTTCAAAGTGTTTGTAATCGATGAACGCATTCCAAGATTTGGAATATCTAGGTCAGCACGACCAATATCTAGACGAGCCATCCAGAAGTGTGGTGTACCACCCATTTCGTGACCTTTAAGAGCAAAGTCTGCTGTGCCACGTTCATGTTGGTATACAGTGTTACCATTTAAATAACGTCCCAAGTTGGAACGGTTTTGGCCGTAATCAACGGTAACAGATGCATTAGCACCTAATTGATATTTAGCGCCGATACCAAATACATGAGCTACATTGGAGAAGCTATGTTCATCATTACCGTTGCCATTTGCATTTAGGTATGTATGCGTTTTACCGCCAAAGGAGCGTAAATACCACGCTTGTAAACCAAGACGAGAGCCTATTTGTTTCTTGTATTGAACAAAGGCGGCTTTATCAATTGCTGGTACACTGTCTTTTTTTCAAGAACTACCCCTTCTGTTTGAATCAAGTTGCCAATGATTTTACCAATCGCTTCACGTGGTAATTTGTTTTCAGAGTCTGCATCATGTACAACCTTTTCAAGATTATACATATAGTTGAACAATGCATTTGGCATGCCCCAACCATAGTAAGAACTACCTTCACCCCAATCATTGGAGGCCATTGTAAAGTTCTTTTTGTAAATCGCATCTTTAGCATCAAAAATCGCTAAATACATAGCTACCACTATCGTATTTATATGTTTTAGCACCTAAGTAACCAGTGAACTCATAATCACTAGTTGGTTGTCCATAGTAATCATACGATTGTTTAAATGTGCCATCTGGCTGTTTAACCCAAACCACATCAAGCTCACTATTGTTATAGTTGCTCCAGTTATCTGTAGCATTATATTTAGCAATTTCTGCTACGGATTGATTGATCTCGTCACTATGTTTTTCAACATAGGCTTTAGGATTTACTAAAGCATCTTTATTATCAGCAGATACGATAAGACCTTTAGCCTTTTTCTTTTAAGTATTCAGGGTATAAAGAAGAGTTCACATTATACATAATGTCCCCGGTCTTATAGAGTTTTTCCCCTGTATTCTTATTAGTAATTTCATACATTGCATAACCACCAGATGGAATATCGAGGGAGAATTTCTTCTCAGCCATATCTGTAGGGTATGCCTTAGCAAGAATATCTTGTAAGCGACTCATCACTTGAGCTTGTTTGTTGTGTTTCCACAAGCTTTGCATTAGCCTTTTCAATTTCTTGATCCCGATTCGGGTTGCTCCAACTTAGATTCAATGTAGCTTTATAAGCTTCATATTCAGCTTGTAATCCTTTTAGCTGTTGATAGAAGTAGATGCTATCTGTCTTACCTTTATAAGTAGAATCATAAATACCATTAGGGCTATCTGGTGCAGCTGTATCTTCACTAGATTTTTTCTCACCATCAGAACCGGTTTTAGTTGCACTTTCAATATCGTATGGGAACTCATCGCGATTAATACCGATTAACTCAGCCGCTGTTGGCGGTCTGTAGATAACTTCATGTACTGCGTGAGTATAGGCAGAATCAGTGATACCTGTACTATGTTTGAAAGTACCAACGCCGATACGAACTTGAGAGTCATGACCGTTCCAAACGGCACGAATACCGTCATAAGATTGACCGAACCAATAGCCACTCGCACCCATAGGCTCTGTTAAACGGCCCACAGATACGTCCCATTTTTTAACGCGTCTCGTGAGATCCACTGTATCGAGTCGTTGATGGTTAAAACCTTTAGAATCAGATTGAGTCCAGCTTGTATCTACACCACTCATGCCAGTCGCACTGCCTATAACTTTGAGGTTTGTAAACTCATTAAGGCGTGCATCGAAGCCAAGGCGCAAGCGTTGTTCAAAGCTATGACGATTAGCATCGTACATATTCGCTTTCGCAGAACCAATAGCAGAGTTAGCTCTAAATGGAGATTGCGGTCTATTAGACCCGTCATGTGCCATCCAGCGCGCTCTGTAGTCGCCAACTAATGTAACACCACGTTCTTTTGTGGTATCAAAATCAGAACGAATAAAGTCAGTTAAACGAACTACATCAGCTACATTTTGTACACCAGATTCTGCATTTACTACTTCGCCATTAGGTGTATTGGAGCCTACTGCATTAACAGTTGTGCCATCCTTAGATTTGCCGATTGCTGTAGTTTTGCTGCTGTCTCCGCCACCAAATTTAAGATTAACCCCCACACGATATACCCGTTCTTGTGTAGCACGGTCATCATCGCGATGGTTAAAGATATTGTTGATACCAAAGTACATCATGGCATTTTTATTGAATCGTTTTTGAACCATTACGTTCCAAATGCCAAATGTTTTCTTTTCATAGGTTTGCTTATTATAAACGCCTGCATCACCGGACAAGATATCTGGCCAGTAGTTACCGCCATTGTTAAGAGTATTACTATCAAGCATGTTGATATAATAATCACCCCAAATGGATCCATTCCAACCGGATTTAGGATTGTCATAAGTAATGCCGATGTCAACTTTGTGCATAGGCTTATCAAGCAATTGACGAGGCATACTTGGATCGCTCTTGTTGATGGCATGCAAGTATGTATAACCTAACTTACCAGACCAATATTTGCCGAACTTTTGTTGTACTTCCGCTTGAACACCTGTGATTTCTGCTTTACCAATATTTTTAAAGCTGTAAATCATATCTGGTGCCCGTTGGTACTTCGCATCGCCTTTGAGGTATGGTGCAAAGTCCATGAAGTCCCCTGTGAAGTATACAGACATATAGTTCTTGATGCGGTTGTGGAATACACCTACACGAGCATAAGTATTTTTTTATTTTTCACCTTCCAAGCTCATATCAAAGTTGATAGATTTTTCAGGTTTTAAATTAGGATTACCAGCCCAGTACCAACCGAGTTTCGCTACACCAATCCCTACAGGGTTAGAAGCGTACATTTCCCAGTTATACCACAATTCACCCATACCAGGCTCTGTATAACCAGTACCTACATTGGCTTTAAATCTACGGTGTGTATTACCATTTACGTTATAGGTCATACCTAAGGAAGCAGATAAGTTAGAACCAAACAAGCTACTGTTATCAAAGCGAAGAATTGGAGATAATGTTAAGTTTTTATTCACTTGCCAAGTATCAGAAATATAAGCGTTTAACTTGCGGATTGAACCGCTACCAGTAGTCAATCGTTGGTCTCGATTACGGTACTCTTCTAAGAAGGCTTTACCATTTAACTTAGGCGCTTTTTTTACGCATTTCTGGGTCATTGATTCGCCATATTTAAAGTAGTCACCTACGATATTGGCACGTGTAGCAGATAATACAGGATTTTCTGCTTTTAAACGATCTTCTAAAGCTTTATAACGAGCTTTAAACTCATCCGTTACAGGTTGATTATTAGGGGATGTACTAGACCAATCACTTAATCGACTTTCAGATAAACCATAATTTATATAGTCATCGTATGTAATACCTGGTTTTTGAGCATCTGTTTCAGCACCATAGTATTCATAATCCATATCCCATTGTGGCATGCCACCACCGGAATTGATGAATTTGTAGTCGTGGATGTGAGAATATACCTTAATACTGTTATCACCCTTACGTCTTACTAGACGATCGAGTTTATCCACTAGCAAGCTCTTATCGTATTCCCATGGATCGATGTACATTGTGCTTGTATTCGGAGAGCTCTTCAATCGGCTACCAGAGCCTTCTTCACGAGCATAGCTGACGCCGTAGCTAAGCAAGTGATTTTTGTTGAGTTGTGTATTCGCATTAGCTCGAATGTCTAATTGACGGTGATCGATATTATCGATATAGCGCAACTCATTGGAGCCTTCATAAGCAGAACGACCAGTATAACTAATGAGGGCTACATCATTTTCTTTGATACGGGAGTAGTTAGTTTCAACAGTCCAGTCGCTTTTACCAGCTCGAGAGGACCATTGTAAGTTTGCCGTATTACGGTCCGCAGTACGTTTGAAGTGTTGTTGAGGCTCTAAGTCGGAGTCAGAGTGTTTAACATCGCGCACTAGATCTTCTGTATAACGGTTGAGACGCATTTCAAATTTATTTTTATCGTTTGCATCATAAGTTGCTACAAGACCGATATCGGCCGCATCACCATAGTGGCGAAGTACGTTAGGCTTAAAATTATGTTTTGCATAGTCATAAGCCATACCAGATGCACGGCGGCTAACTGACGCCAATACAGGCATGAGGTCTCGTTTACTACCAGATAAACCAACCTTCAATTTCCCCATTTGACCAGAGTCGGCACGGATGAAGAAGTTTTGGAATGGGAACGCATCGCCATCGCTCTTGCGACGCATACCTTCTGCATTTAATTGCAAAGATGGTTTCTTTTGTGCCTTTTTAGTGATGATGTTAACTACACCACCTACAGCATCAGAGCCGTATTTAGCACTAGCAGCACCTTGAATAACCTCTATACGTTCAACGTTTTCCGTACCTAGCCGTTGCACTTCGTCTGCCGCACCAGAGTACTTATCAAAATCGCCTAGTACGGGTTGCCCATCTACAAGGATCAGTGTGTGACGCGCTTCGGCACCGCGGATGGATACACCAACACGGCCCATAGCATCAACAGTTCTAGATACACCTGTTTGAGTAAATATAATGTCTTCGACGGACTTCGCCTGTTTCTTTTCAATCTCTTTCTTGGTAATGATTTGCACTTGCTGTGAGTCTAATTTTGCTGCTTCTTCAGCCCATGTACCTTTGACATGAACCACATCTGTCGTGACAGTCGCATTATCCGCCCAAACTACGAGAGGTGCGCTAAGCCATAAGGCAACTGCACTAGACAGAATGATGTTGCGCTTTGTATGTCCCCACCGGTTCATTGTGCCCTCCTCAAATTCTAACTAACCATAAGTTTTGTATCTCCCACACAAAAAGAAAAAAGATACACTTTACCAACATATAATGACATTGAATATCATTCACATTTTAATGTTAGCAAAGTGTATCTTGCATATCTACTCCGAAAAGACCAAAAATATACGTTTTGGACAAATCGGAATAAATTTTTAGAATTTATACGTCATTTGGAAACGAGTATAATTCCCAAGTTTGAAGTTTTTCAGATCCATATAAGGTATCTCGTTTGTTGATCCCTTTTGCATCAAATGTATAGAATGCTTGTAAAAGAAGATCTTTAGTTGGTACATAACCACCACCAAAGGTGAAGCTCTTAATACCATCTAAGTAGCGATCAGGTACGGCCTCTGTACCATTGCCGCCGAAGAAGGAACCATGTGCGAAGTATTTATAATCCACATAGGCATTCCAAGAGCCTGGTTTATTCATATCTGCACGGCCTACATCGAAGCGCAACGCCCAGAAGTGTGGTGTACCACCAACATCACGACCTTTAATATCGAATTGAGAGGAACCAGCTTGATGCTCATAATGAGTATTGCCATTCAAGAAGCGACCAAAGTCACTACGGTTTTTGACCATAATCGAAGGAAATACTTGCGTTATGATTTAATTGGTATTTCGCACCTACACCAAATACATTAGCTACATTGTTAAATGCATGTTCTTCAGTAGCATTACCATTTGCTGTATAGAAACGATAATCGCTACCACCGAAGGAGCGCAAGTACCAAGCAGCTAAACCAAGACGTGGTGTCACCATATGTTTAACTTGAACATAGGCAGCTTTTTCAATTGGTGGTACTGTATCTTGTTGTAATACAATACCGGTCGTTGGAATAACATTACCAGTATATTTACCTAATGCTTCTCTAGGCAATCTACTATGGCCATCAGCCTTTTCAAGAAGACGAGTCAAACCATTAAAATAGGACGCCAATAATTGTGGGTAATGATCACTATTTTTTACATTAATCACATTGGATAAACCGTAATCTTTAACATCAACGGAGTTAACCTTATAAATATTATCTTCTAAGCCATCAAAAGCATTATCGTCAAAGCTAACAGTATAAGTAGCATCTTTGTTAAAGATAAGGGCTGCCCGATCTTGTGCTGTTTTACGGTATGCCGATTCAATAGCCGCTTTATTTTTGGTTGTACCAATTCGTTAAGAAGGTTTTTGCCATTATCTGCTAATACAGAGGTATCGCTCAACTTAACTTCAAATAACGGATCATTTTCAGTTAAACCGATTTTTACCAGCAGAAATCTTCGTATTAATGGTACCTTCATCAGGAACCCATTGCTCAGTGTCTTCATCATAACGCTTGTCTTTATAAGTAAACTTAGCGTTAACTTCTGGCATTTCAAGCAATACCTTTTGTTTATCCGCATCAGGACCATAGGCTTTTGCTACAATTTCTTGCATGCGACGAACTACATCAAACTGAGCCGCACGTAATGGTTCACGCTCTTTTTGCTACGCGCGCCTCTACCTCTGGTAATTGAGCTTGTAAGTTTGCCAAATCAGCTTTTTAGTGGAGCTAATTGATCAGCTGGCAACTCATCAATAAATTCTTTTCCACCAAATATCAGAGTTAAGATCGTCGATTTTTTTGTTTCAAGTCCTTAACTTCGCCTTCCAAGGCACTTTCCTTATCACGCAATGCTTTTTAGCTGTTGGTAGAAGTTAATCTTATCCCCTGCGTCAGGTACGATAAGTTCTTTATTACTACCATCAGTATCACCTGTGATGCCCAAGAATTCATCAACGGTAGGAACCCGTTTGAAGTTTGTATAAATAGCATGAGTATAGGCACTATCGCTAATACCTGTGCTATGTTTAAAGCTACCTACCCCAACGCGAACTTGTGTATCCTTGTTAGTCCATACGCTGCGAACACCATCGTATTCTTTATTGAACCAATATCCTGTGACACCTATAGATTCAGTAATACGACCTGCACTATGATCCCATTTAGAACCGTGATGTGTTACATCAAACTCTTCTAAACGTTGATGGTTAAAGCCTTTAGACCCTTCTGTTTCATGACTGCTGTCTACGCCAGCTTGACCAGAAGCACTACCTACAACACGCACATTAGTATTGTCGTTGATACGAGCATCAACGCCGACGCGAATACGTTGATTTAAGCCATGCTCCTTGCGATCAGCCAAGTTCTTCGCTGCATCATCGGCTACATAGCTCGTTGGTGTTACTTTCGTTTCAGGACGATCTGACCCTAAGTGACTATCATTACGCACGCGATAATCGCCTACTAGCTCTACGCCACGAGATTTAGATTCATCAAAGGGGCGTGTAATGAAGTCGGTAAGCACTGCTGGTGGTAATGCTTCCAATTGTTCTTTCGTAAGCTTTGCTTTACTTTCATCAGAGCCTAAACCAAATTTCATATTTAAGCCGACGCGGTATACACGGGCGGATAGTGCGCGATTATCATCGCGATGATTAAAGATATTATCGATACCAAAGTACACACGAGAGTCTTTATTGATTTTCTTTTGAACCATAAAGTTCCAAATGCCATAAGTCTTACGGTCGTACATATCGGCACTACGCTTATTGTTCAAGTTATACCGAATAACTGATTTATTGGAATTATTAGGATCGATATAAGACACCATGTAGTTACCGCCACCAGATAGAGAGTTGCTATCTAACATGCGAATGTAGTAATCGCCCCATAGGCTACCGCTCCAGCCGCTTGCCTTATCTTCAAGGTCGACGCCAATATCAATTTTATGGCGTGGCTTATCTAGTAATTCACGAGGCATATCTTTATCGCTCTTATTGAGAGCACGTAAGTATGTATATCCTAGACGAGCTTTCCAGTGCTTATTAAACGTTTGTTTTACTTCAAATTGAAGACCTGTAATTTGAGCTTTACCGATGTTCCGGAAACTATAAATCATATCAGGCGCATGACCGAATTTGGCCGCCCCTAGCGTAGTGGATTCATCGTATTGTGGATGGAAGTCCATCAAATATCCCGTATTATAGATGGACATATAATTGCGGATATTGTTATGGAACACGCCTATCTTCGCATAGGTATTTTTATTTTCCCCTTCCAAAGACAAATCAAAGTTCATTGATTTTTCTGGTTTAAGGTTTGGATTACCTACCCAATACCAGCCTAGACGAGCTTCACCGCCACCGATAGTAGCGAAGGTAATATTAGGCCCATACATTTCCCAGTTGTAGTACAATTCGCCCATACCAGGTTCTGTATAACTAGTGCCTACATTCGCTTTTAATCGACGATGTACATTGCCTTTTACATTGTGAGTCATGCCCAAGTTGAAAGACAAGTTAGAACCGAACTTATCACTGTGATCTAAGCGGACAATTGGAGATAAAAGTAGTGTTCTTATTAACTTGCCATGTATCTTGTACATAGAAGTTAAACTTCTTAATTTCAGCACGACCTGCCGTTTGTTGATTTACACGTTTTAAATACTCTTCTTTAAAGTAAGAACCATTTAATTTCAATTGTGTATTATCAAAGCCAGATATGGCGCCATAGTAGAAACTTGGTAAATACGCATCATGTAATGCAGGATAGTACTTGCCATTTGCATCCGTTTTACCTTCTTTATTAGCATGATAATCTTCGATGAAAGCTTTATTTTCTTCTAATAAGCGTTTTGCAAATTGTTGATAACGAGCATAAGCTTCGGGGTTGAGCTTCTTCAATGTTCGCTCTGTAGTAGGACCATCGACTAAGCCCATAACTGCAGATGAATCACTGTCATTAGAATCTAAATATTGCACATACTCTTCATAAGTAAACTCTGGCAATGTACTAGGCGTATTTTTGTCGCCATTATACCACTCTTTCTCCTTATTCCATTGCTCTACGCCGGCTTCATTCTTTTTGAAAGAATGGTCGTAAATCGTAGAGGATGGTACACCATTTTTAACGGCTAAGCTTTTATCGTAATCCCATGGGTCGATATGACGCTTATAAGTTGTAGGTGCATTTTTAAGACGGCTACCTTCACCAGTTTCACGAACAAAACCTACACCATATGATAAGAGATGATCTTTATTGAGCTGTGTATCAGCACCAAGTGTTAAGTTCCATTGACGATGGTCTACATTATCAACATAGTTTAATGTATTTTTACCTTCATAGGTACTATTGCCGTAGTCACTTGTTAAGGTTAAATCATCCTCTTTCGTGCGCGTATAATTTACTTCAGCCTTCCAAGAGCTTTTTCTTATCTTTGCCTGTATAGCTCAAATTGAGATTATTACGATCTAAATCACGCTTGTAATGTACTTGTGGCTCCATGAAAGAATCACTACGTTTTACATAGCGCTCTAAGTCCTCATTATAACGATCAATACGAAGACCTAAGGAGTGATTTTCGTTGAAATCATAAGTCGCACCAAGGCCTACATTGGAGTTTGTACCATAGTAACGTAAAGAGTTCTTTAAGAAACCATGGTCCTCGTCACTTGTCATAGTCGTCGCACGACGAGCTTCACTAGCATAAATCGGCATAATATCACGTTTACTACCGTGAATATTAACCTTTAATTTACCTAAAGAACCTGAGTCTGCGCGCATAAAGAAGTTAGAATATGGCACAACATCGCCATCCCCTTTTTCTCTACGGCCTTCCGCGTTAAATTGAACGGATGCATTCTTCTTAGGTTTATTGGTGATAACATTAATAACACCACCAATAGCATCAGAGCCATACTTGGCACTGGCTGCACCTTGAATGACTTCTATACGTTCCACGTTTTCTGTACCTAGGCGTTGCAACTCATCGCCAGCACCTTGGTATTTAGCAAGATCTCCCATGACAGGTTGACCATCAACGAGAATCAATGTATGTCGTGGATCTGCCCCCCGAATAGATACACCGACACGCCCCATGGCGTCTACAGTTCTAGATACACCTGTTTCTGTAAATACAATATCTTCAACAGATTTTTGCTTGTTTCTTTGCAATATCTTGCTTTGTAATAATTGTCGTTTGTTGCGACTCTTGTTTTTGCTAATTCTTCAGCCCATGTACCGCGAACATGTACAACATCAGTTGTTACTGTTGCATTTTCTGCCATGGTAGTGATAGGCATTTGCAACCAATATGCTACTGCACAAGACAGTATGAGATATCGGCTCGCCCGTGTAAATCGCCTATTCATCAGCGCTCCTCCAAATAATATATATCAAACTAGGTATATAAAAATACACTCCGCCACTATTTAATGACATTGAAAATCATTTACAATTTTAATAGTAGCAAAGTGTATCTTGCATATCTACTCCGAAAAGACCAAAAATATACATTTCGGACAATATTAAGTTTTATAACCTACTCGTTCTAAGCCTTGAATACTTATATTTTAAATATTACTAACACCATAATGCATGCCTTGGCTTGGTACAGCTTAACTTAAGGTATGTATACTTTACGATAAGCACTAGGCGTTACACCTGTGGCCTCTTTGAATGCACTAGTAAATTTACTACCATTCTCGTAGCCTACGGCATTAGCAATTTCTAAAACAGATCGATTTGACTCTTGAAGCAAGCGCTTAGCTGCATTAATACGGCATTCCTTTAAATAGTGATGGATTGTCGTACCATATACCCCTTTAAAACAACGCTTTAATGTTGATGTAGGAATATCAAATTGGTCAGACAAGGAATCTATGGTTATCCGTTTCATAAACTGTGTAGATATATGTTCATTAACAGCTTTTACAATATCTACTTGTTGTTTACGATAGGAGCTTCTCTTTTCATGATTAGCTGTCGAAATAACAGATAACAGTAAGAAGATTTCAATAACTTTTAATTTAAAATAGTGTCCCTTAATTTGATTAGGCACATTATATAAACTAGAAAAAATCTGACGAACAGATTCCGTCTCTTCCATCATCATACCAAAGTCAGAATGCTCACAGAATCGATTTGCTAATTGAGTCAAATCGATGCGCGCTTCAGTCACAAGTGCATCTAATACGGGTTGAGCCTTTTCAACATCTACGAGTAATACAATCCCTTTAAAGAGCTTTGTAGGGAAGTAGTTCTCATGTTGATAATCAGCATGAATATGCCATCCTATGGACATATCACCTGGGCCCATATATAAATAATCACCAGATGTAAACTTGCACTCAATGCGCCCCTCTTCACAATGATTTATGGCAAACGTCTTTGTATGTGATTTTTGCATAAAATTGAATCGTTTCTTGCTTCACATCAAGGAACATCAAATCGATACCGTCAAACACTGTATGTCTCGACATAGAATTTCCTGCATGTGAAACTGCATGATTATGTGGATTCATACTATCACCATATACACAAATACTATAAAAAAATTACTATATACATAATTATCATAGTATACGTATTGATATCCATTGTCAAATTAAAAAAATAGTAATAATTCATTTTTCTTTAATAATATAAGTTTTTTTCTATTTGTAATCCATATAAGATATTTTCGCTTAGTTGTAAAATTGAAACTGAACACATAAAAAAATCCATATTAGTACAAGTGATAAGATTAGAGTATCAAATTCGCAATCAATCACGAGGTACTAATATGGACTGCTCTAATCTTATCACATCATTGCGTACAAACAAACACTTAAATTTAGAGGAGCGCTTTTATCTTGAAAAACGCCTTCTTGCTGGTGATCCTATCAATACTATTGCCAAGGCATTAGGACGCTCTAGAACTACGATTTATGCTGAGAAAAAAAGCGTGGAACAGTGGTTCAAATTAGACAAAACAAGGCTGTTCTTATGTATATAGCAGATTGCGGTCAGCTTTGCCTATGAAAAGAACCCGCCAAGGTTCTTTCAACACTTTGAAAGCAGGTTCTATTGAGCCCTTTTTTTATCTTGGGTTGAAAACAAGGTAAGAGTCGATAAATGGTCCTTAGATGCTGCTGTTGGCTACGCCTTACGTAAGGGTTTGTTTGTACGCAATGAAATGGTGTGTACTAAAACTTTATATAACTACCTTTACCAAGGCATTTTTAGGGTCTTAAACCAATGGATTTGCCTTGTGTTATTCGCCATTCTCATAAGAAGCGACATAACAGGCAACACAAACGCAAGTTAGGTAAATCCATTGATCTGCGTGATGAATCTGTTGCTACCCGCGAAGAATTTGGTCATTGGGAGCTGGATACGGTCCGAGGAATAAAGAATAAAAGCGATGAAGTAATTGTTTCATTGTTAGAACGCAAGTCTCGCCTATATGTAGCCTTACGTTGTCTATCCGCTAAAGCCGTGGACGTAAAAATGACATTAGAAAATTGGTTTGCAGTCTCTTAAGGCCGTTTCCGATGTATCCATGTTATGTAAAAACTATTACGGCTGATAATGGCCGTGAATTTGCAGACATAAGTACATTAGAAACAGAGGATTTATCTATTTTCTTTGCTCACCCGTACTCGCCTGGGGAACGCGGTTCAAATGAACGACATAACGGACTATTACGCCGCTTTATCCCAAAAGGAACGCCCATAAAGGCTGTGTCAGAAGAAACGATTCAGCGGGCGTTACATTGGTGCAATAATTTACCCCGAAAGCTGTTGAATTACAAAACGCCTCAAGAAGTCTTCATTGAAGAAGTTAATAAAGTTATGGATTTACAGAGTGTTCAATTTCATATTGCAATTTAAGATAAGATATTTTTCAGTAATATATAAGACTTTATTCATTAGACTCTATGCTTTACACAGCCTACCCTATATATTATTGATTTTTACAATAAAATAAGCCTTGCAAGTTAAACCAATGCAGTCTAACTTACAAGGCTATATTCAGAATTATCAGAGATAATTCTTTATTTTTTTGTTTTTACAATAAAGGCTAATGCTATTACATGACCAATCCATACGAGACCCATCACGATAAGAGCAACTGGCATATTTTGACTAAAATAGGCGCCGATAGCCATTATGGTAGTAACAGAAGCGAGAATGGACAACTTTGTCCGCAATGTCAACGCTTTATCGCGTTCATAAGCACCAACAGTCTTTTGATATAAACTAGACTCCAAAAACATCTTATGGAATCGTTCAGATCCTCGGGCTAAGCAAAATAATGTTAGCATATAAAGCGGAACTGTTGGCAACAGTGGTAGTACGATGCCTGCTGTACCGAGGGCAAAACTGATTGCACCAATGGCCAGAAATACATATCTAACTACAACATTACTATGTTGCACAGTTGTTTTCATTAGTCCTCTTCTACGTAGTTAATTACTTTACCTTTTGTTTTGATAAAGTTAGGAATGATAAGTACTAATGCAGCAATAGCTACGATACCATAAATACCAGCCATACCTACCCATTCATAAGCATTACCTAATACAAGGCCCATTACGGCAAAGTCCGCATCACCAAATGTTGTATTTTGGAAGCCTAATTGACCAAGAACTGGAAGTGCCATCGCTGGTAAGAATGTAATAGCTAAACCATTAAGGAACGCACCTACTGCGGCACCACGACGACCACCTGTAGCATTACCATAGATACCTGCTGTAGCACCACAGAAGAAGTGTGGTACAAGACCAGGAATAATCAATACACCACCTACAGCACCAAGGATAAGCATACCGATGATACCGCCGATGAAAGAGCTAAGGAAACCTAATACTACAGCTGTTGGAGCATATGTAAAGAATACAGCACAGTCTACAGCTGGGATGGCATTAGGAATAATTTTTGTAGCAATACCTTGGAAGGCAGGAATCAAATCACCTAAGATCATACGTACACCAGAGTATACGATTGTTACGCCTACAGCAAAGTTCATAGCACTCATAACAGCATATAAGTAAGGACTCATATCACCAGATAAAGTAGATACGAATTCAGAGCCTGCTGCAATAGCTGCAATCAAATAGAATACGATCATAGTCAATGCAGTAGATAATGTGGAGTCACGCAAGAAGCCCCATTTTTCAGGGATTTCAATATCTTCTGTGCTATCTTCAGCTTTACCTACATATTGAGCAACCCAAGCAGATAGATAATAACCTAAACTACCAAAGTGACCAATCGCAATTTCATCACCATCAGTAACTTTAGATGTGTAGCTTTGACCAATCGCTGGAGAAATTGCAGACCATGCGCCCATCAAGAAACCACCCACAAGGATGAGCTCCATACCAGACAAACCTGCAGTGCCGAGTACGGCAGACATGAGACATGCCATAAACAAGCTGTGATGACCTGTTAAGAACACATATTTGAACTTGGTGAAACGAGCAATACATAAGTTCATCAATAAGCCTACTACGAGAATAGACATCGTTTCAACGCCAAGAACCTTTTGTGCAACCGCCACGATAGCTTCATTGTTTGGTACAACGCCAGTAATATGGAAGCCATGTTCAATCATCTTGCCTAGTGGATCAAGATTGCTAACGATAACGCCAGCGCCTGCTGCGAGCATTAAGTAGCCAAGAATCGGTTTCAATGTACCTGTCATTACCTTATGAAACGGACGTTTCAAAGCAACTAAGCCTACACATGACATAATACCAATTAAAAGTGCTGGTTGAGACAGCACGTCACGTAAGAACTCTAATACCATTTCCATGGCACTACCTCCTATATATAGTTGTTAAAAATTATTGCGCAGCTTGTTTTAATGCTTCAAGAACATCTTCTGTGATTTTCTTTTTATTAATATAGCTGCGAACAATAGCGATATTTTTACCTTCGAATTGTTCTGCCAATTCTTTTACAGTTACGATAAGATCAGCCTTACGGCCTTGTGCTGCATTAAAATCGATAGACTCCACTTGTGCATCAATACCGTTTTCAGCACAAATCTCTTCGATTTTCATTTTTAGCATCAAGCTAGAACCAATGCCATTACCGCATACAGTTAATACAGAAATCATAATTGCCTCCTTCTATATCTATTATTGATCGTCTAAATGCTCTGCCAAGAATGCTTGTACATCATCTATACTTTCAAACTCAACGGCTGCATCTAAAAATTCTTCATCCTCAAACAAAGTAGCGATATCTGTCAACAATTGAATATGCTCATCCTTATTAGGAGCACATAAGAACAATGCTACAGATACAGGGTCATTATCTGGGCTGCCAAAGTTCAATGGTTTTTTTCCAACGTTACTAAGGCTGTACCTACTCGTTTTTGCACCATGTTCAGGACGAGCATGTGGCATCGCAAGACCTGGGGCCAATACAATATATGGACCCATTTCGCGTACCACCTCAACCATAGCCTCTGTATAAGATGGATCAGTAAAACCAGCATCAACCATGAGTTGGCCACCGTGACGAATTACCTCTTCCCACGTTTCAGCGGGATAGTGAAACGATACATTATCCTCGGATAATAAATCTTGTAACAAGCTAACACCTCCTAAGCTTACATCTATACATATAATTCTATTATAGCTATTCTAAACAGTTTTTTTCATATATCAAAATAACAATAAGCTTATTAAAAATGAATAAATCTAACATTTAAAACAATCATTTTATAATTTTTTTAACATCAACTAAATATATGCGTAGCCGCTCATATTATTTCACTAAGCGTACTTAGATTATAATTCAGAAATTTGTTACGTAATATAAGGATTCCTAAAAATTATAGCAATATAACAAACGAAAAAGGTCCCAATTCAAATGAATTGGGACCTTTTTCTACTACTTGTATTGCACACAGCATATGATTTAGAGAGTAGAGATGTGTTGTAGTTGAAAGATTTAGGAATAATGGGTTATTGTAAATTAGATTTAAAGTTTATTAAGTTGTATATGCTGTGACAATGCCTAATGAGTTATGTATGCGTTTATCTATATATATTTATGCGTTTCTAGTACATTGTTGCCTATATCGTTTATCATTATTTGCCTTAATGGCCATGATCAAGGGTTTTAGTGAAAGAAATTCTTCATCACTGAGTCGAATAGTTCTACCAATACGTTTAATAGGATTACGTGGGCGCCCGGCACCGCGTCTAGTTCCACCCCATGCCATATACTTACCTCACTTTTCACTTAAAAAAACTCCTTCTACCGATAGTATAACCTCCTCTACATAAGTATGCAATAGTTATTCATTTTAAACAAACCCAAAAACAACCTATAAATAAGGAATAAACTGTATTTATTAATAAAACGCATAATTCACAAAACCACATATTTATAAGTTTTTCCTTCCTATGCAACTTGAATTCCAACATCAACGTTGCCAAATATAGATAAATCGCTTTTTATAGAATATAGTATTTAAAAACCAGGCAAAATCTAACTCTATTACCTATTTATAAGACACGATTTTTATTAATTGAGATACCTCAAAATTTAACGACTCATATAATAAACAGTATATTCTAATTACAACATACTATTAAAAAAATATTTTTTTCAAAGTATAATTTAGGTCCTACAAGAAAAAGACTGCTTTCGCAGTCTTTTTTTATTGTTATATAGTTATGTATTAACCAAATAGTAAGTGACCTACTTCGTAAGCGACGGCAGCTACAATACCAGATAATGGAATTGTTACAAACCACGCCAATACCATAGATCTTGCTACGCCCCAGTTAACAGCTTTCAAACGTTTAGAGGAACCAACGCCTAGCAAGGAACCACTTACAACGTGTGTAGTACTTACAGGTAAATGTAAGAATGTAGCTGTAAAAATAGTGATGGCAGAGTTTAAGTCAGCAGCAAAACCATTAATAGTTTCCAATTTGAAAATCTTAGTCCCCATAGTAGAGATGATTTTCCAACCGCCTACTGCTGTACCCATGGCCATTGCAGTAGCACAACAAAGTTTAACCCATAATGGTACATCTAATGTATCGATAAAGCCACCGCTAAGTAATGTTAAGGTAATAATCCCCATCGCCTTTTGCGCATCATTAGAACCATGAGAAAAGGCCATCATGATGGCAGATACAATTTGCATGGATCTAAATCTATCATTCAATACGATTGGAGAAAATCTACCAAAGATAAGCAACAATACTTTCATCACAATATAGCCACCAATCATGGCTACAATTGGCGATAAAATGAGAGATAAGAAGATTTTTAAGATGCCAGCCTCATTTAAAGCATCGAACCCTACGGACCAACCTACAGCACCGATGATACCACCGATTAGCGCATGGGATGAGGAGCTTGGAATCCCCCAGTACCATGTAAGTAAATTCCATGTTATGGCACCAATAAGAGCAGCGGAAATAATGCCACTATTGATAAGAGATGCAGACATAACGATGTCACCACCGATTGTCTTCGCAACACCAGTACTAACCATGGCCCCCAAGAAGTTGAGTGCCGCAGTCATCATGATCGCCTTTTTAGGCTCAATAGCACGAGTGGATACGGATGTAGCAATGGCGTTCGCCGTATCGTGAAAGCCATTGATATAGTCGAAGGCTAATGCTAGAAATACAACTAGCCATACTAAATATTGAGCATCAAGCATACTTCAATACTACCCGGCGGAATGTACCAACCAAATCTTCGCAACCATCGATTACATCCTCCATGGCACTAAGGATTTCCTTCCATTTGATAATTTCAATAGGATCTGTACACTCAGTAAAGAGTTTTGCCATTTCTTCGTGGTAAATATTATCCGCTTCAGACTCAAGTTTCAATACTTGGTGTACACGGCCTTCTACCTTCACATGGTCCTTTTTAAGGCTACCCATGTAACCGATAGATTTATTGATATGCTTAACGCATTTTACAACGATTTCACTCATGCGGATAGCACCATCACTAGGTTTACCTACGTGATACATAACCATTTTGTCCATAATTTCTTTGATATTATCCAATGTAGTATCCAATTGGTCGATCAAGAGCTGAATATCTTCACGATCCATTGGAGTGATGAATGTTTTACGCAAACGTTCTACAGTTTCGGTTACTAATTCATCGGCAGCTTTTTTTCCTTTGTATCAATTTCAAGAAAAGCCTCTTCTTTAGAGATTTCGCCTTTAAACACACGTTCCATCATCTCTGCGCTTTCATATGTAAGAGCAGCATGATTTTCTAAAAATACTGAAAAAAATTTTTTTCTTCTTTTTCCTTTTTAATTTAAAAAGCCATGAAGATCCTCCTGAAACAGTATTGATTGCTTCTATAATAATATCTTAATTATAGCACACTAACTGTAAATCCTAAACAAATTTACCAATCTCTATATTTTAACCCCTATGCGTATATAGCATATGTGTTATTTAACTATGTGAAAGTTTTATTATCTATAGGTACGCCATAAAAATATCATCAGAAAATATTATCATAAAATATATTTACAAAATACGTTTCAAAAAAATACGTTTCTAAAAATACGTTTCAAAAAAATATGTTTCAAATAAAAAAAGCAGATAGCTGATTAAATCATCAACTATCTGCTTCATATTTTATTAATTCGCTTCCGCTTCTGCTGCCTTTTTTTCAAATTAGGCACAGATGTTGGACATGTAGCAGGCGTACAAGCACCATTAGGACCTAAATCTTCTGCACGGCTCACAAATGTAGTATGTAACATGTGATGTGCTTTATGGCTCATAGGTTTGCCATCGAAGAACTCAGCATATAATTTTTGGATATCTGGATTATCACAAGCTGCTTTCACTTGTACCTCTGCATCACGAGTATACAAGGACGCAATACGAGCTTCACGAGCTTTATCAGCCATCGGTAATTTAACGCGTGGTTGACCACCACCACCGATACAGCCGCCACGGCAAGCCATTACTTCAATGAAATCATAATGGATATTTTCTGCACGCATGCGTTCGATAAACTTACGCAAGTTGCCAGTACCATGTACTGCTGCTACGTGCAATGTTTTATCCCCAATGACTACGTCTGCTTCACGAGCACCATCCATACCGCGAATAGCTTCAAATGGGATCAATGTTTGAGGTGCATCTTCACCAGTTGCTAATTTGTAAGCTGCGCGCATAGCCGCTTCCATAACACCACCAGTATTACCGAAGATGATACCACCACCAGATGCTTCACCCATCAATGGATCAAATGCAGAATCTTCTAATTCATCAAAGTTGATTTCTTCTGCACGTAACCATTTTGCAAGTTCACGTGTAGTAATACAGTAATCTGTATCGCGCATTTCTGGTACATCCCAGTATTCAGCAGAGGAATTCATTTCGTCACGACGGATTTCGAATTTCTTAGCTGTACAAGGTGTTACTGCAACAGCAACGATTTGTTTTTGCATCAAGGCCCATTTTTTCAGCAAAATATGTTTTTTGCGTAGGCGCTTGCATTGCAATTGGACTCTTAGCAGTAGACAAGTTTGGCAAAAATTCTGGATAGAATGTTTCAGCAAACTTAACCCAAGCAGGACAGCAAGATGTGAATTGAGGCAATACCGCATCACTATTGATAACACGTTCCAACAATTCAGATGCTTCCTCCATGATAGTCATATCAGCACCAAAGTTTGTATCTAAAATATAGTCGCCACCCAATTTACGAAGAGCCGCTACCATTTTACCTTCTACGAATGTACCCGCATCAAGACCGAACTCTTCACCTAAGCCAACGCGAACAGCTGGTGCAGTTTGGAAAACGACGATTTTGTTAGGGTCAGCAATTGCTGCTTTTACTTCATCAATTTCAGAGCGTTCATTGATGGAGTCGAATGGACAAATAGATGCACATTGACCACAATGAATACAAATTGGATGATCCCCATTAGTTGTTAAATCATAATAATCAAATACACCCATATCTACAGCACAAGCTTTACGACATAAGGAGCAATTTTTACATTTAGACAAATCTTGAACTAATGCAATATTTCCGTCTTCAATTGGTACGCGACGGTCTAAGAATTCATACTTACTCATGAGTTTCCTCCTACTTAGGTAACGTTGTTATCGTTAATCGAAGAAATTATACTATACATTGTATATTTTATCAATAAAACTACTTGTAATTCCTTTGCATAGCAGGTATTAGTAAATTGCATGATACGTGAATTTATAGGCGTTCTTCCAATTCCATCCACCGTTCGGTAAGCGCATCTATTTGGGATTGAGTCTCTTCTCGCTCAGCCATCAAGGCTTGCATTTTTTCATAATCAGTAGCGACTTGGCTTATCATCACATCTAGGCCCTTAACTAAATGCTCGAGTTTTGGCAACTCATCCATAATACTCGCATACTCTGCCTCTTCTGCTTTATTGAGGCCTTTCTTAGGGGATTCTTTGAAAGTATCTGCTGTATTTATAATTATACCACTATTATCGACAGATGTATTGGAAAATTTAGTTTGATTGTCAACAGAGTTATCAGTATCGGTATCAGTATCAGTATTGGTATCAGCCTTGTCAGCTTCTACAATTCTTACAGTTTTGGCACTAGTAGCTGTGCTACCATTTGTCATATAAAACGGACGCTTTCCACCACTACTTTCATCAAGAGCATCCTTATAATCAGAATAGGAAGCATGAACAATTTCAATGTGACCTTCACCGGTGAATACAAATAGTTTGTCTACTACGCGGTCAAGGAAATACCGATCATGACATACGGTAACGATGACACCACTAAAGGAATCAAGAAATCCTCTAATACCTCTAATGTAGGGATATCCAGATCATTTGTCGGTTCATCTAGCAATAACACATTAGGCGCGCTCATCAATAATTTTAAAAGATATAAGCGACGGCGTTCACCACCAGAAAGCTTGCGAATCGGCACACCATGAAGTTCAGGTGTAAAGAGGAATCGCTCTAGGATTTGCCCAGCACTCAATGTAGAGCCATCACCGAGCACCATGTAGGAATGGTCCTCACGAATATAATCAAGAACACGCATATCTTCATCGAACTCTGGCAGTTCTTGTTTGAAGTGAGCAATACGAACCGTCTCCCCCTTACCGATAGTACCACTTGTAGGCTCATAGGTGCCATCAAGGATATTCATAAAGGTAGACTTTCCTACACCATTAGGCCCTACAATGCCGATACGGTCATGGCGCACCACATGATAAGTAAAGTCCTTAATCATAGGTCGTTCATCAAAGTAAAATTCTAAATGCTCAATATCAAAGATGGTTTTTCCTAAACGCGTCTTTAATGCAATAGGATCCATTTGATCGGGACGACGCGTTTTATCCATATTCTTTAGTTTTTCATAGCGGTCCAAACGAGCCTTTTGTTTTGTAGTTCGCGCCAAGGCACCGCGGCGAACCCATTCAATTTCTCGTTTTAAAAACTGACGACGCTTCTCTTCCGTAGCAGCCTCACGGGCTTCTCTGTCGGCTTTCAACGCAATGAACTCTTCATAGTTCCCATCGTATTGATACATACGACGATTAGATAGTTCCAAAATACCATTACATACAGAATCAAGGAAATATCTATCATGAGTACTGATTAAGAGGCCCCCTTGACGGGCACTTAAATAAGATTCAAGCCAGTCAATGCTGTCTTCATCTAAATGGTTTGTTGGTTCGTCTAGTAATAATAAATCACACGGATATAGCAAAGCTTGACCAAGCGCTAATCGACGCTTTTGACCACCAGATAACAAAGCTACCTTTTGTTCTACATCGGGAAAACCCAGTTTAGACAAAATAATACGAGCCTCCTGCTCTACTTGCCAACCATCTCGGTGATCCATTTGTTCTAAAGCATTCATATAGTTCCTAGACAATTTAGCATCATCTCCACCAGTTTCTTGCATTTGACGGTATTCGCGACTGATGGTTTCAAAGGCTTTTACCATTTGCAATCGAGGATGATCTCCATCTAGAACGGCCTCTAGCAAGGTGGATTCCGCATCAAAGTCAGGGGTCTGCGCTAAATAATGGATACTTGCCTTGCCATTGCGCTCAATGGTGCCCTTGTCAGCCTCCATTTGGCCCGCCAATATTTTTAAGAACGTAGATTTTTCCTGTGCCATTGATGCCCACGAGGCCCAGCCTTTTTTTCAGTGGTAAATGTAATATTTACCTCTTTAAAAAGCAACCTTGTGCCATAAGATTTCTCTATATTTTGTAAACTAATAACGTTCATGTTATTCTCCTATTTTGTTATTCTGTTACTTATTATACTACACATTACCATTGACAGTAACATTCGCCCTCAGTAGAATAAACGTAACATATATATTCATGAGGAGGTCCACATGGCGACGGATATGCTTTTAGACTTTTATGAAAGTATTAACTTTGAACTTATCGACATCGATGGGTATGACACATTATTTACTGAACTTTTTAGAAGATGGCACCTATGCAACTGTGTCCGACGACGACGGTCATATGCCAGAGGACTTGGAGACGCCAATCGTATTCAATGTATACGATGATAACGACTCCTTCCAATGGAGTGTTACATTGGATGACTCTTATCAATTAAAAGAACTCTTAGATGGTGCTGAAAGCACAGATGAGTTCTTAGAAACACTACAAAGAATTAGAGAAGAACATATTGAGCAATACCAATAATACAAGGGGCTGTAACAAAACAGCCCCTTTATATAAAAATAGCTATTAGCTGATTATATAATCAACTAATAGCTATTTTTCTATATTTTATAAGGAAAAAGGGTCCCGAAGGACCCATTCCATTGGTATAATTAAATTATGAACAAAAACCACACCAATGAATTTAATTATACCAAACTAGTAATACCTCGCCAACTAGTTTTACCATTGGAATATGGTCTTTTGATAAAAGAAACAGCCCCTGTGCGGTTACTCGATGCTGTATTGGAGGAATTAGACTATACAGAGTTACAGCATTTGTATTCTCCTAACGGGAGAAAATCTAAAGTTCCACCGCACATTCTGTTTAAGATTTTTGTCTATGCTATGTCCAACGGTCTATATTCTACACGTATGATCCAACAACAATGCGAGGAAAATATTAACTATATGTGGCTACTACAAGGCTATGTTGCACCCAGTCATATGACGTTTCAACGATTTTTTGCACGTTGTACACTAGATGTACTAATGAATCTATTTTCACAATTAATGGAGGCCATTAGTAGACGTGATACCTTAACATTCAATGAAGTATTTATTGACGGGACTAAGCTAGAGGCTAATGCCAACAAATATACATTTGTATGGCGTAAAGCGGTAGAGAAAAAGCTATCTATGTTACCTACTAAATTAGCTGTACTCAAGCAAGATATATGGAATGAATTAGGTTTAGATACATTTTGTATGAACGATGAGTTTGTATATACCTTTTTGGCTAAGGAAATTGAAGTACAGCATATGGTTTTGGTACAAGGAAAAGGTAAGCATAAAACACCGTTACAACGCTTGTACGAACGAGCAGAATCCTTATATGAGAAACGAAAAGAGTATGTACAGCAATTGCATATTATGGGTGAACGTAACAGTTATTCCAAAACGGATCATGAGGCTACATTTATGCGTATGAAAGAAGACCATATGTGTAATGGGCAGCTTAAGCCTGCTTACAATGTACAATTGGCTGTTCATTCTGAATATATTATGGGCGTTGGTGTATTCCCTAATCCTAATGATACCAATACATTAATTCCATTTGTACAACAATTAGAACGACTTCATACACAACGTTTCAAATATGTAGTAGCTGATGCCGGCTATGATAGCCATGAAAATCTAACCTGGTTGAAACACAACCAGTATCTATCTTGTATAAAGCCACAGTATTATGAAAGACAAAAGACTAAGGCATGGACTACCGATATTAGTAAAGCTCGTAATATGCAATATATACCAGAAAAGGATTTGTTTATATGTGCTAAAGGTCGCCAATTAAGATATGCCCATACACGTAACATTAAAAAGAAAACAGGTTTTGTATCTGAACGAAAGGTATATATTTGTGAATCCTGTAACCGATGTGGATACAAAAAAGAGTGCCAACCGCATGCAAAACAAACAACAGCACATCCTGTAAAACGAATTGAGATTACCCCTGCTTATGATGCTATATTGGCAGAAAACCAACATAGACTGCTTAGTGATGTAGGTGTTCAATTGCGAATTAATCGCTCCATTCAAGTGGAAGGTACATTTGGTGTCTTAAAACAGGATTTTGGATTTAGACGGTTTTTGCATCGAGGGACTGGTAAAGTACATAAAATCTTGTACCTATTAGCAATGGGATTCAATCTTGCAAAACTACATAACCGAATACAAGCAGGACGAATTCATACAGCATTATTCACCGCAAAAGAAACTGCTTAAATTAAGAAGTTTTTAAATAGGCCTAAAGGTCTATTTAAGTACGCCTAAAAACAAAAAAGACCAAGAAAACATAGGGTTTTACAAACCTAATTTTCTTGGTCTTTCTTATATTTTAAAGGGGTCGCAACTAGAATGCGGTAAAACCGCATTCTGTTACAGCCCCTTCTTTTACTATATATCAAAGTTTGATTAGCCAATTACTTCTTCAGCTTGCACTAATTCTTCTTGTTTTGTAGCGTCTAAAATTTCAATTAAGCTATTTACGATATTTGCCGCTCCATCTACATGCCATTCACGAGCACTCTCAGACATTTGTTGTAGTCTTGGAGAATTAATAAGCAGTGCGGTCACAACGTCTTCTAAGTTATGAATATCACGTGCCCAACGAGCACAGCCCCGACGCTCTAATAGTTCTGCATTGGCCTCTTCTTGCCCAGGGATGGCATTAAAAAATACCATAGGCAAACCGATAGTAACAGCCTCCATACAAGTCAGAGCACCAGGCTTTGTAACGAGCAAGGACGATGATTTCATAAGCTCCGAAATATTGGTCGTATAACCATATACAGTAGTCTTTGTTTTCATAGAATCACTAAGGGTAACTAAGGATTCATAGAGAGATGTATTTTGTCCAGCTACTACTGTAATTTCACCGATACCATTAACCTCATCTAAATGTTTAAGTGCCGTTTCGAGAGAGCCCAATCCAAGACCACCACCCATAACGAGTACTTTCACAGGTTCCTCCAAGCTATATTCCTCAATAGCATCACGGAAAAAGGAACGGCGCACAGGGATACCAGACACATGAATACGAGCTTCATCAATACCAGCGGTTACCATTTCGGTGACCATAGACTCGGTCGCTACATAGTACGTATCAATTTGTGGATAAAGCCAAAATTGATGGCTACTAAAGTCCGTCATAATTGCTACCAATGGCACATCAATATGACCTTGGCGCTTCAAAATAGACGCAGCCCCACATGGAAATGGATGGGTAAAGACCATCACATCTGGCTGCTCTTGTTGAACGAGCTTAAGCATACGACTTTTAAGGAGATAAGATAATGCAGTTTGCAAAATAGTCCCCCGTCGCTCCCCTTTTGATACGCGATAAATCATATCGTATAGCATGGGGAACACGTCGATCATCTTGATATACGTCCCCTTAATTAAATGCTCTACAGACATGGTTTCTGTATCTAAAAAGTCCACATGAGTAATCGATGCGTGTGGCTCTTTTTCTTTCCAATATTCTTCTATGGCTCTTGCGGCCTGCATATGTCCTGTCCCAATAGAGGCGGACACGATGAGAACCTTCCGTGATGTTTCGTTATTCATAGTGCACCCTTTCTCTGTGCATTATACCATAAATAGATAAAAAAAAGAGACCTCGAAAGGTCTCTTTCATATCCTTTAGGGATTATTTTTTGCGTTTTTTAGCTTTTGTAGCGTTAACTTGCTCTTTCAAACCTTTACCAGCTTTGAATGCAGGGGATTTGGAAGCAGCGATTGTGATAGTTTTACCGTTTTGTGGGTTACGGCCTTCACGAGCAGCGCGTTCACGAACTTCGAAAGTACCGAAGCCGATAACTTGTACTTTACCACCAGCAGCTAATTCTTCAGCAACTGTGTCAAATACAGCTTTTACCGCTTTCTCAGCGTCTTTTTTTGTTAATTCAGTTTTTTGTGCAACACTTGCGATTAATTCTGTTTTGTTCATGACAGAACCTCCTTAAAAATACAATACCTTAGAAGTATGCAAAACCTCTAGGCTACTTTTCCTGCACTTTAGCCTCCTCCCAAAAAGCATCCAGCTCAGCTAATGAAAAGTCTTCCCATGAGCGATCGCTTTGGTTAACACAAGCCTCTACATGTAAAAAACGCTGTCGGAACTTTGTGTTTGTGCGATTTAGTGCATTTTCACCGCTTATTTTATACCATCTGAGTAGATTAATCAAGGAAAAAAGCACATCTCCTGCCTCTTTTTCCATATTTTCTCTATCATTTTGTGCTATAGCCTCCTTGAATTCACCCATTTCTTCGGAAACTTTCGCCCAAACCGGATCGAGTTCGTCCCAGTCAAAACCTAGCTTCGCAGCCTTTTCTTGAAGCTTATAAGCGGCCACTAAAAGCAGGTAAACCTTTAGACACACCATCTAATACAGATTTTTGAATATTTTTCTTTTCTTTTGCCTTTAATTCATCCCATGAATATGATTTTTCATCATTTTCAGGGTTAAAAACATGAGGATGGCGACGAATCATTTTTTCAGTAACGTCATTTATTACATCTTGTAAGGTAAAATGACCCCGCTTCCTCTGCTAGTTGACTATGAAAGACAACTTGTAATAATACATCCCCTAATTCTTCACGAAGATTGGGCATATCTTTATTATCGATAGCATCTACTACTTCATAGGTTTCTTCAATGAAGTAGCGTCGTAAGGATTCATGCGTTTGCTTTTGATCCCAAGGGCACCCATTAGGCGCACGTAAGGCTTTTACTACATCCACTAATGGTTGTACAGATACGGGTTCCTTAGTATTGTTCTTCATAGAGCTTTGCTTCCTCCTTATCTCGACGAGCTTGTAAACGCTTGCCAATGATTGGGAAATGATACATATCATCCTTCACAACGGCCTTAGTAAGCCACAAAGATAGTCCATACACAAATACGGCTACTACAATAGCGGCAGCTACAGCACCACCATTACCTAATAACTCTACGGTACTCACATAGATAACTTGCGTTGCGCCTCCCATGGCCATAGCAGATACGGCAATTTTCAGTAATTCAAGTTTATTAAGAACAGAACCTACATATTTTTTTACAAATATATAGTTTATGAGTGCAGCAATGGCGAAGTTTAAATTTGTGGCCCATGCAGCACCATTGATACCAAGTTCAACAGTTCCTGTCAGCTCATAATCTAAAAATGTTTTCGCTAATAAACCAACGAAAATCGATACCATAGGGATTACAGTTCGCCCCAACCCTTGCAGAATACCAGCTGTAATTTGCTGCCATCCTAAGAATACAATACTTAGGCTAATAACGGCGATAACAGGCCCTGCATTAGGCGTTGCATAGATGAGCAGGGAAATAGGCGTCGCTAATACACAAAGGCCAATACAGGCGGGAATCGTGAACATATTGGCAATCTTAATAGCCGTTCCTGCCCGCTGCACAATACGGTTTACATTACCTTGTGCATGTGCTTCAGATACAGCCGGTACTAAACTAGCCGCCAAAGAGGTAGTCAAAATAATAGGTAAACCAATGAGTGATGTGGCCATCCCTGTAAGGTAGCCAAATTGTGTTGTTGCTTCATTGAGGTAATACCCAATATCCATCAAACGCTTCGGCACTATGAATGTATCAATAAGAGATACCATAGGCAACATAATATTTGCCATAGATACGGGTATAGCTAGACTAAATAATCGTTTCACTACAGCGCTGTTACTTTCACAGATAGCATTTAGATTCTGTTGTGAAAGCATCTGTTCGCGCACCCGTCGCTGACGATAATAAAAGAAAATTAATACGAGTAACCCCGCTAATACACCTGGGAAGGTGGCAAAGGTAGCGCCCCCAGCCGCTAAATGTAATCCTCTATCGATGAAGTAGTAAGCTAAGCCAACCATAGAGGATACGCGGAAAATTTGTTCAAAGATCTGGCTCGTCCCCGTAGGCACCATGTATTGGAAGCCTTGGAAATACCCTCTAAAGCAACTTAGAATCGTTACTACAAAGATAGCTGGCGATAACAGCTGAATGGCTATGAGAGCTCGTGGATCAGTAATAATCTGAGTATCTACAAGCCACTGTGCGCTGCCATATAAGGTCAAGCTAAATACTAAACCTAAAATAGTGAGTACTCTTAAGGATACAGAAAAATACTTGTTGTACGCCTCGCATATCATCATTGGCGAGCTTTTCCGCAATCATAATAGAAATCGCTACGGGAATGCCTGCCGCAGAGATGCTGACGATAATTTGGTAGATTGGATAAGCCATCATATATAGGCCAATGCCTTCACCACCAAGAACACGGGCGATAAGAACTTTACTAAACGCACCGATGACCTTCACGATAATACCGGCTAAGGTTAAAATCATGGCGCCCTTTAAAAATCGATTCATAGGCCCTCCTTAGTCGATGACTTGTGGCTCAGTGCCTTCATCACCGCTTCCGTAATGGTCAAAATAGAACCTTTCATGCCATTAAGGCTCACATATAATGTGGCTGGCTTGGTATCTGCAAACTTCATTTTTTTCCATAAATCTTCCCGTACAGCCCCCATATCCCAGTCGGCCATTTTGGAGTCATCATGCCAATGGATCGTAAGCTGTTTATCTCTACGGACGATACTTTTAATACCAAGCAGACGTGCTTGCTCTTTAATTTGAGCAATACGCAATAATCTATCTACTGGATCTGTAGGCGTACCAAAACGATCTATCAGTTCATCTGTCATGTCATCTAGTTGTTCTTTAGATTTAATATGTAACAACCGTTGATATACAGAAATCTTACGAGCACTATCTTTAATGTACGCATCATCGATAAAGGCATCCACCTCTAAATCAATAGCTGGATCAATAGATACCTCACGCTCTACCTCTTTATTTTGAGCCTTTGCAATCGCTTCTTCAAGCATACTTACGTACATGCCAAAGCCGACAGATGCAATATTGCCATGTTGCTGTGAACCCAATAAATTGCCTGCACCACGAATTTCTAAGTCTCGCATAGCAAGTTTGAAACCAGCACCTAGCTCCGTGAACTCTTCAATAGCTTTTAAGCGCTTTTCTGCAGCTTCTGAAAGCATTTTTGTCAGGTCGATACATAAAGTATGCATAGGCCCGTCTGCGAGAGCGCCCTACGCGTCCACGCATTTGATATAGCTGAGATAAACCTAACCGATCCGCATCATAAATGATGATAGTATTGGCGTTCGGAATATCTAGACCGGTTTCGATGATACTGGTGGACAATAATACATCGTAATGACCTTCATAGAAATCGGTCATAATTTCTTCAATTTGACGGCCCGTCATTTGACCATGAGCAATAGCATAACGCAAATCTGGCAACGCCGCTTCTAATAATTCACCCATGTGATTAATAGATGCCACTCGATTATATACGAAGTAAACTTGTCCCCCCCGTGCCAATTCTCGCTTAATCGCATCTGCAACAAGATTCATGTCATATTCCACCACATAGGTCTGAACAGGTAAGCGTTCTTCAGGTGGCGTATTGATGACGGACATTTCACGAACACCTACAAGCGACATATGTAAGGTCCGTGGAATTGGTGTAGCACTCAAGGTGAGCACGTCAATACTACTAGCCCACTCTTTCCATTTTTCCTTTTGCGCTACCCCAAAACGTTGCTCCTCGTCTACCACGAGCATGCCCAAGTCTTTAAAGACAACCTTTTTGTTAAGTAGCGAATGGGTACCGATGAGAACATCAATCGAGCCATCCTCTACACCTTTTAAAACTTGTTTCTTCTCAGCTGTACTGCGGAATCGATTAAGTACATCTACCTTTACGCCAAATGGGGCAAAGCGATTCAAGAAGGTTTGAAAATGTTGTTGCGCCAAAACAGTAGTTGGTACGAGCACCGCAACTTGCTTGCCACTCATAACAGCTTTAAAAATAGCCCTCATAGCTACTTCTGTTTTACCAAAACCTACGTCTCCAGCTAGCAATCGGTCCATAGGAACAGGTCGCTCCATAGATTCTTTAATTTCCGCCGTAGCTTGTAATTGATCTTCCGTCTCTTCATAAGGGAATGCATCTTCAAACTCTTGCTGCCATGGTTGATCTGGCAAAAATGCAAAGCCTTCTGTAATTTCTCGTTGTGCATAGATCTCAACAAGCTTATCTGCCAAATCATCAATAGATTTTTTCGCCTTTGTAACAACCTTAGCCCAGTCACGGCCACCCATCTTATGAATACGAGGCACATCACCTTCATTGCCGATGTATTTTTGTAACTGATCTAAATTGTTTGCAGGTAAGAACAGTTTATCCGTTCCCGCATAAGCGATTTCAATATAGTCACGATGAATGCCTTCCGTTTCTATCGTTTTAAGGCCAATATACTTACCGATACCGTGCATACTATGTACAACATAGTCACCAGGGGTTAAATCCGTAAAATAATTGATTTCTTGGCCCTTTTTAGGCTTGTTGCGAAGCTTACGCTTTTGTTGTCCGTAAATATTGCCTTCTACGACAACTACTAAATGGCTATTTGGCAATTCAAAGCCATCGGTCAATAACCCTTGTAATATAACAACCGTATTAGGCTTAGCAATCCATTCTTCACTATGTATAAAGGCGATATTTTCTCCTTCAAGAGCTCGTTCAATGCCTTCTCGTCGTTGTTGGTTATTTAATACCAATACAACTTGATGATTTAGGCGATGCCATTGCTTAATTTCATCTGTTAATAAAGGAATTTGACGCTCAAAGCTCGTCATCGTCTTCCCTTGAATACCAATAGGGTTAAATCCAGTAAGACCAATAGAGCGTTGTTGCATAAATGTAAAAGCCACTTGAGTCATCGCTTCTACAGTACGCTGCAATTCACTCCAGTCACAATGATTTTTACGATGCGTAGGATCTTCCTTGATGAACTTCTTTAACGCTTCTTGAATACGTCCTGGCTCATCGTAAATGAGGAGACCATCCTTTACATACGATAATAAGGTACTATCTGCATCGCTTTTACCAAGGAAGAAAGGCGTCACCGTATAAGAATCAATTTGTTCAATAGACCGTTGATTCTCTACAGAGAAAAACCGCAAGGTATCGATTTCATCGCCAAAGAATTCTATACGTATGGGATTGTCGCTATTAACAGGATAGATGTCTAAAAATATCGTCGCGCACAGCAAAATGACCACGTTGTTCCACCTGGTCTACCCGTTCATATCCAATTGTGACAAGTTGTTCAAGCGCTGTATCACGCTCAATCGTATCATTTAAAGCAAAATGTAGCGATTGTCCTTTTAAATATTGTGGAGATACAACGTATTGTGTAACCTCCTCTGCATTAGCAATAACCACAGCTGGCTCCTGCCATGCAAGAAGGGCTAATGCACGCATTTGGGCCCCTTGGTCTTCAAGGCTACGAGCCACAGTCGTAAAGTCTACATGATCTGTGGTAGGAAATGAGAGGACTGGAACATTAGGCATGAAAAAAGCTAAGTCCCGTTCCCACATCTCTTTATGGTCCTTATCATGGACTACGATAACTACAGGCTTTGTAAGTCCTGTAGTAAATGCTTGGTTTAAGAGGAAACTCTTTTGAGAACCACTAAGACCATATATAACTGACTTTCCTTTCCGCTGAAATGCGTTTAGCCCATCCACAAAGGATGGGTTCTGTGAAAGCAGCTTAGTTAATGTATTATCCATACTGCACCATATAGTATTACTATGATTGTATTAATTAAATAGTTCTAACTCATTTATTATAACATATAACCTAGTAGTTAAGCTTCTAGACCGCGTTATATATAATAGTAAAAACACAATAACAGTTATATTTGGGTTATAGGACAAAAAAAGTGTGTGTGACTAATCCCAATAAGTTGGAAAAATCTGTAGACATATGTAGCTCATTCCAAACAGGAGCATCACCCCATTGAGGAATTGAACGATCTATTTGGCAATAATCAGATAACCGTTTGTAGATAGCAAAGCAATCGATTCATCTGTAGGCATACAATTTAATATATCTGAATAGAAAGCGGTCTTGGTGAGTGCATAGCACCACCAATAGACCGCTTTTTAGTCTTCTTTTCAAGTGAAAGGCCCCTATGAGCCCGTAACATACTTCTTAGTTGAGCATTTACTCCACCTTCAATACGATTATTTGTTGTAGGTATTGTAATATCAAATACATTCCAAAAAAAGTAAATAAAGTTTGTTGCCCTAATCAGACGCCATAATGATGATTCAGTTTTAAGCAAACGCTCATGTGTAGAGCGTTTGTTTCGAATTCATCAATCGTCATTTCTCGTAAAAAAATCAGAATATGTCATTCGCCACGCTGAAAGCTCATTAATCCATATAAAAGGCTCGATCCATTGTTTTCACATTAAATAAAGCTTTGGCAAGACTATAAAGGTCCTTTCCCAGCTAACGTTTTAGGTCTACTTGTCGTATATCGTCTAACCTGACAAAAAAATGTGAAACAGGCATCTTTGGTGACTGCTATGAGGCCAAACTTTACGTAATGCTTTAGGCAAACCATTAGCACCATCAGACACAACGACTTTTAGGTTCGGCAATCCGTTCCATTAAACACTGCCAAGCTCTAGCATGCTCATAACGACAGACATACCATCCTAGAACATGAGTATCATTGCAACAAATCAACACACATAAATTCCTAGCTAAGTAAATTCCATCAAGATATACCACATCATGTACTTCTTCCACTTTTTGGTGGCAATAGCCATATGGACCAAAAATTTAGCGGTTTTACGCCTGAATGTACGACCTTTACCAGGCATATCAGCTTGAATATTGGTGCTGAATAACCAATTCAAGAATAGGCTTTAACTCTTTACTTAAATTATTAATTTTAACGGTAAATGCCACCTTACAATGTTTGCAAAACCAACGCTGAGAACCAGATTTTAAAACACCATGTTTAATACATGTTTCATTACAATCAGGACATTTTATTTGTCGCATAAACTCTTCCTCCATATTTGTTTATATATAGGAAGATATAACCTCATTTTAGTCAGTAATTACAAGGGTTAATTGATGTTTTTCACCCACACTTTTTGTCCACCCTCAAACTTCTCCAGAAAAAGATTAAACCCTTATAACACTAGTAAATATCTAGTGTTATAAGGGTTTTCACACACACTTTTTGTCCTATAAGCCTTATATTTATAGTTATTTTTTTATATCCATTTTGAATACCCTAATTTTAGGCAAAAAAATAGCACCTCTAAAGGTGCAATAAAGTTAGTGCGGGAGAAGGGACTTGAACCCCCACGCCGTAAGGCGCCAGATCCTAAGTCTGGTGCGTCTGCCAATTCCGCCACTCCCGCGTCTCAACTGAAATAATAATATCATGTATAGAATTCATCGTCAATCATTTTTATAATTAACTTAAATTTCATGTATCTCATAAAATAAAAAGGACTTAAAATAAAAGAGACTGACCCAGAATCCGAACTACTAGAATCCTGGGTCAGCCTCTTTTTTTAGGATGATGATGAATAAATGCATGCCCTACATTTACCATAAAAATATATTAACAGTCATAACATATGTCATGCTGGTAATACCAAAAGGTATAATCCACCATGACCATAGCACGACATTAAGGTCGTAAGAACTATAATCTAAATATCAAAATAATATATTTAGAACGTATAGAACTAAAAAAATCCTTTTTTACGGGTACGTAAAAAGGAGCTAATCTCTCCTCCCTATCTCTCGTAGGTCAAATGGTGAATGTTGAATAGGCAGTTCTCCTGACTCGGCTTCATCGCTCATCTAGCCTTCCCAGTTTCCCAGTGACTTAATTTAGACTCGCTCGACCATACAGTGGCGGGACCGTGCTGGCATTTAACCAGCTTCTCTATTATGCTTTTTCAGCACCTATTCCCAAATATGATGTTTTTCTATGAGTTAATATTAACACCGCTAACGTATTAAGTCAATTTATTTTTGTAATTTTATTAACTTCATCTTTTATTCATCTATTGCCATATATCATATTTTTTTAATTACAATATAATAGTATCTATAAATAGGAGGAATCTATGTATATCGGAGATTTCATTAAACAATATCGTGACTCCAATGGAGTATCCATTGAAGACTTTGCAAATAAAGCAGGGTTAACTACCACTGAAATTGAAGTATTAGAGAAAAATGTACAAGACGACGGTACTGTAGTACCCGTAGCAATGCGCCAAATCAAAGGTATTGCAGCCGCTATGGATGTACCTATGCCTATGGTCATGGCACAGATTCCTTCAGATCAAGAATTAGTTGTACATGTTGTGGCAGAGTCTGATCAGCCACACGCAAAGTAGTATAAAGGAGATTTTATGACACCTGATGTATTAGCACTTTTACAAAGCTTAACAGAGCAGCAAAAAAACTATGTGTTATCTGCTCAAGCGCGTCAAAAAGAAACTGGTATGGCCTACCTATTCTGGTTCGTCCTTGGCGTACATTATTTCTATTTAAACAAACCAGTTATTAATATTATCTACTGGCTTACAGCTGGAGGCTTAGGTATTTGGATGATAATCGACTTATTCCGCATTCCAGGCATGGTTAAAGATCGTAATAAGGCTATCATCAAGGGAAGCTATTGAAGAAGCTAAAAAGCTATATCCTGAGGTGCAATAATGAAAAAATTTTTGTTAATTGCTGCAGCTTTCACTATCTTAGGTATCCTCCCCTCACAAGCAGTTAATATTGCTGATTTAGAGAATGCACGAGGCTATGCCTATTTATATCGTATGAACGGCCAAAATTATTATGCTGAACAACGCGTTAAAGTTATTGCCGGTGAAGGTAATAAATTTGAAATTATAGGTCGTACCTATAGTCATCAAGGAGCTCAATATTATATGACAGAGTATATTAACCATTATTGCTTTGATCAAGACAACGATACGATTCAATGGGTTCAAGACCAACGTAATATTATTGACGCTCGTACCGGTAAAGTATTACGTGAAGAAAAACGTAATAAAGCTAAATTAATTACCTTAAAACCAGATACATATGGTTATATGCAAGCCATCTATTGGCGTGACCTTGCTGTTGCAGCTGGTCAGCTTAAATAGGCCAACGATAGACGGATTTCTAGTTTATAATAGTTTCTGTATAAAAATCTACATACAACAAAGGAGGGTTATAGGACAAAAAGTGTTGCTATTTTAGTCCCAAAGATTGGTAAATAGGCGATCATAATTATGCAAATCACTCCAAACAATAGCATCACCCCAAGTCGGAATAGAAGCTTCTAACCTAGATTGTTCATGTATGGTATGATATATATCAGAAATACTCTTGTTGGTCGGCATAACCTTAAGTATTTCTGCATTAGAAAGCGGGTTTGGTGAGTGCATATAGCACCACCAGAACACCGCTTTTATTCGTCTTTCAATAGACATTCCTCTATGATTACGTAACATAGTGCGTAACTGAGCATTTACACCACCTTCTATACGATTATTAGTAGCTGGGCAGGTACATGTTAACGATGCATCTAAGTAAGTAAATAAACATCTTTTGTTAATCAATTTAACTAAGGAATTTTCTGCTTTTATAAGTCGTTCATGTTTAGGTCGTATCGTACCATTTTCATCAACTGTTATTTCTGATAGGAATACTCTATGTCGTACTTTCCATGACATAACGTTTTTGTACCCACTTTATAGCATGATCTTGCGTGTGTATTGTTAATAAATCCTTGCAATTCCATATAACTCACAACCAGCAATCGTTTTTAGGACGTATTGTTGTATAGCGTTTTACTTGTTGAAATGCATGAAATAAAGCATCTTTGTAGTTTGGCTTTCGGCCAAACTTTTTAATGCCTTTTGAAAGCCGGTACCACCATCGGATATAACTACTATAGGTGATGAAATACGTCGTAATAAAGCCTCCCCAAGCCTTAGAATGCTCATATCTACAAACATACCAGCCTAAGACATGCGTCTCATTACAACAGATTAAAAATACAAGCATTTCTAGCTAAATAATACCATCAACAAATACCACACTACTTGATGATTCAACTTTTTGGTGGTAATGGCCCAAAAGCTCCCAAAACTGTGATGTTTTTTTCTACGAAATGAACGTCCATCGCCAGCCATATCTAACTGTGTGTGTTTACCAAATAACCAATCCAAAAATATCTGTAAATTATTGTTAGTTTTTATTCACTTTATTTGTGAATGAGTAAGAACATTGATTACAATACCAACGTTGAGAACCCGCATTTGTTTTACCATTTCTCTTACAGACGAAACCACAATTAGGGCATCTGACTAGTTTCATAATTATACTCCTTCTAAAAAATATATCTCTTTAGAAAGATAAAACCTCATTTGAGTCAGTAAAATCAAGGAGTTTCAGACTTTTTTAGCAACACTTTTTTGTCCTATATGTAAAAGTTACTCAAAAAGATAAAATGCCGATGGAGCTAGTATTTAACTAGTTCCATCGGCATTAATAGCAACACTTTTTGTCCTATAACCCACAAAGGACTCTACTCATAAGAGGGTTATAGGACAAAAAGTGTGTGTGACTAATCCCAATAAGTTGGAAAATCTGAGACATATGTAGCTCATTCCAAACAGGAGCATCACCCCATTGAGAGATTGAACGATCTATTTGGCAATAATCAGATAACCGTTTGTAGATAGCAGCAATCGATTCATCTGTAGGCATACAATTTAATATATCTGAAATAGAAAGCGGTCTTGGTGAGTGCATATAGCACCACCAATAGACCGCTTTTAGTCTTCTTTCAAGTGAAAGCCCCCTATGAGCCCGTAACATACTTCTTAGTTGAGCATTTACTCCACCTTCAATACGATTATTTGTTGTAGGTATTGTAATATCAAAACATTCCAAAAAAGTAAATAAAGTTTGTTGCCTAATCAGACGCCATAATGATGATTCAGCCTTTAAGCAAACGCTCATGTGTAGAGCGTTTGTTTCCGAATTCATCAATCGTCATTTCTCGTAAAAAAATCAGAATATGTCATTCGCCACGCTGAAAGCTCATTAATCCATATAAAGGCTTGATCCATTGTTTTCACATTAAATAAAGCTTTGGCAAGACTATAAAGGTCCTTCCCAGCTAACATTTTAGGTCTACTTGTCGTATATCGTCTAACCTGACCAAAAATGTGAAACAGGCATCTTTGGTGACTGCTATGAGGTAAACTTTACGTAATGCTTTAGGCAAACCATTAGCACCATCAGACACAACAACTTTAGGTTCAGCAATCCGTTCCATTAAACACTGCCAAGCTTTTAGCATGCTCATAACGACAGACATACCATCCTAGAACATGAGTATCATTGCAACAAATCAACACACATAAATTCCTAGCTAAGTAAATTCCATCAAGATATACCACATCATGTACTTCTTCCACTTTTGGTGGCAATGGCCATATGGACCAAAATTTAGCGGTTTTACGCCTGAATGTACGACCTTTACCAGGCATATCAGCTTGAATATTGGTGCTGAATAACCAATTCAAGAATAGCTTAACTCTTTACTTAAATTATTAATTTTAACGGTAAATGCCACTCTTACAATGTTTGCAAAACCAACGCTGAGAACCAGATTTTTAAAACACCGTGTTTAATACATGTTTCATTACAATCAGGACATTTTATTTGTCGCATAAACTCTTCCTCCATATTTGTTTATATATAGGAAGATATAACCTCATTTTTAGTCAGTAATTACAAGGGTTAATTGATGTTTTCACCCACACTTTTGTCCACCCTCAAACTTCTCCAAAAAGATTAAACCCTTATAACACTAGTAAATATCTAGTGTTATAAGGGTTTTCCCACACACTTTTTGTCCTATAAGCCTCATAAGAATGTAGAGTCCTTTTATTATACAGTTAATAGAAATAGATAAAATAAAAAAGCACCACATTACTGTGATGCTTTCATTTGGTGACCCAGAAGGGATTCGAACCCCTGGCCTTTTTGATTCGTAGTCAAACGCTCTATCCAGCTGAGCTACTGAGTCATGTACTTGGTACTCACTTATATTAACATAACGCTTACATCTATGCAAGCATTTTTTTAATATTTTTTTGAGTAATTTTATGGACATGCGGTCCGAAGACCGCAATCAAATTGGCAGGGGCAGTGGGACTTGAACCCACAACCAACGGTTTTGGAGACCGCTACTCTACCAATTGAGCTATACCCCTATGTTCATCAAGCTGTGCTTGATACTTGATTAGTTTAACAAAAATATTAGGGTCTCATGTCAAGAAAGAAAGCGCTTTTAAAATAATGAAATAATAGTGAATTTAAAAGGAAAAAGAGCCCTCTTTCAAGGGCTCTTATGTCTCTAACTTTTACCTTTATATATACGGGAGATGGTATATATAATTAGAGAGTTTTGTATATGTATTGTTTTGTTTATACACAGGGAGAGTATTGTTGTGTATTTAAGTGTTGTTTTATGTGTTGTATTGTTTTTGTGTTGTGTTGTTTTGTATTATTTGTAAAAGGGACAGGTAAAAAGTTATTTGTAGTAGACCTCCATTTCCTTAGTTGATCTCAATCAACTATAGATAGTATAAAAGATTACTACGTGAAAACATAGTGAAAGTTTATATGAGATATAAAGTGAAACGAGTAAATTTTTGGTACATATTTAGACAATTATAATAATATAATCATAAAAGCCCAGTATTTATCTATGTTTATAAGAATGTATATAAATTTCAGATGATAGCCCTATGCATGAATAGAATATGTAGTAGATATTGATTATTAAAATTTAAAATTAAAAGTAAATATTAATTACATAATAGACTGATTAATTAGTAAAAGGTTTGATTATAAAAATACATGAATAATGATCTATGCTGAGACGATCTAGTTAGACATAAAAACTATATGTATAGGTATAGCATATAAATATGTAAAATTGCATTTGCTTTAGATAAACAAGTGAATATTGATTAGTATAAGATAATCTCCATATGAGTATAAAGTGCTTATAGGGGTTTTTATATGTAATACGGTGATACTGTGATGTTATAGGATGGATACGTGGTTACATAAATTGGGATGAGTTCTATATGTATTTACATGTGATTTGGAGTTACTCAACTGGTTTTACGGTTCGGTAACATTGGCACGTTGTGCCGCGTTACCGTATGGATTTAAGTTTGGCTCCTACCACTAGCCGCGGCTTCCTATCACACTCGCTCACTGTGGATTTCCCTGCTCTGATCTAAAACTCAGAATATACCTTAGGGCTTCGGAAGAAGCTGATGCAATGGACGTCATGCGTCGCTGCGCTCCTCTGCGCCCTCATTGCCCTACGCTTCCCACGCCGTCTGATCACTGGATACATAGATAGATAATACTTGTACAACCTTGGCTGGAGACGGCTCTAGAAGGTATGAAAGCTGTGCTCGTTAGAGCACAAAAAAATGAAGGGCCAACCCTTTAGGGGTTGACCCTCTATTTTATCTTAATCAGCGACTTCCTATCCTCCCAGGCCGTCTCCAGCCAAGTACTTTCGGCGTTTACGAGCTTAACTACTGTGTTCGAGATGGGAACAGGTGGACCCTCGTAGCTATCGCCACTGAATCTGTCAGAGTTTGTACTCTGAAAACCACATAGAAGGTTATATATATTTGTTGCACATTTCCGCTTATTGTTATTAAGTAAAGCCCTCGATCTATTAGTACCAGTCAGCTCCAAACCTCACGGCTCTTCCACACCTGGCCTATCAACCATGTCGTCTACATGGGATCTTACTAACTTATGCTGAGAAACCTCATCTCAAGGCTGGTTTCACGCTTAGATGCTTTCAGCGTTTATCCGTCCCGAACGTAGCTACCCAACTGTACCCTTGGCAGGATAATTGGTACACCAGCGGTTCGTCCACTCCGGTCCTCTCGTACTAGGAGCAGCCCCCTTCAAGTTTCTTGCGCCCGCGATGGATAGGGACCGAACTGTCTCACGACGTTCTGAACCCAGCTCACGTACCACTTTAATCGGCGAACAGCCGAACCCTTGGGACCTACTTCAGCCCCAGGATGTGATGAGCCGACATCGAGGTGCCAAACCTCCCCGTCGATATGGACTCTTGGGAGAGATTAGCCTGTTATCCCCAGGGTAGCTTTTATCCGTTGAGCGATGGCCCTTCCACTCGGCACCACCGGATCACTAAGCCCGACTTTCGTCCCTGCTCGACCTGTCCGTCTCGCAGTCAAGCTCCCTTCTGCCTTTACACTCTTCGAGCGATTTCCGTCCGCTCTGGGGAACCTTTGGGCGCCTCCGTTACTCTTTAGGGAGGCGACCGCCCCAGATCAAACTGCCCGCCTAAGACTGTCCAGCCGGTTGTTAGTCGGCCTGTTAGAAATCAATTAATCAAAGGGTGGTATCCCAACAACGACTCCTCTAAGACTGGCGCCCTAGATTCTACGTCTCCCACCTATCCTGTACATTCATTAACTAAGTTCAATCTTAGGTTGCAGTAAAGCTCCATGGGGTCTTTCTGTCCAGTCGCGGGTAACCTGCATCTTCACAGGTACTTCAATTTCACCGGGTCCCTCGTTGAGACAGTGCGCAAGTCGTTACACCTTTCGTGCGGGTCGGAACTTACCCGACAAAGGAATTTCGCTACCTTAGGACCGTTATAGTTACGGCCGCCGTTTACTGGGGCTTCAATTCAGAGCTTCGACCAAAGTCTAACCCCTCCTCTTAACCTTCCAGCACCGGGCAGGGTGTCAGCACCTATACATCAGCTTTCGCTTTAGCAGGCACCTGTGTTTGTGGTAAACAGTCGCTTGCGCCTCTCTTGTGCCACTCATTCATGCTCCACGCGTTACTGCCCTTCACACTACATGAGTCCTCCTTTTCCCGAAGTTACGGAGGCATTTTGCCGAGTTCCTTAACGAGGGTTTTTCCCCGCACCTTAGGATTCTCTCCCCGCCTACCTGTGTCGGTTTTGGTACGGGCGATGTGTCTCTACCTAGAAGCTTTTTCTCGACAGTGTAGGGATCAATCACTTCGCTGTAAACAGCTCGTCATCACATCTCAGCTTTTTAGAGCTACGGATTTGCCTATAGCTCAACCTACATGCTTAAACACGCACTTCCAATCGCGTGCTGACCTACCTTACTGTGTCACTCCTTCGATCAAACGATTCACACCGGTACAGGAATTTCAACCTGTTGTCCATCGCCTACGCTTTTCCGCCTCGGCTTAGGTCCCGACTTACCCTGAGACGACGATCGTTGCTCAGGAACCCTTAGGCTTTCGGTGGAATGGATTCTCACCATTCTTTTCGCTACTCATACCGACATTCTCACTTCTCACCAGTCCACAACTCCTTACGGTACTGCTTCAATCCGATGAGAACGCTCCCCTACCCATATACATTGCTGCATATGACACGACTTCGGTTTCATACTTTAGCCCCGGACATTTTCGGCGCAGAGTCTCTCGACCAGTGAGCTATTACGCACTCTTTAAATGGTGGCTGCTTCTAAGCCAACATCCTGGTTGTTTTGGAAATTCCACATCCTTCGCCACTTAGTATGACATTGGGGACCTTAGTCGGTGTTCTGGGCTGTTTCCCTCTTGACAATGGACCTTATCATTCACTGTCTGACTCCCGAGTATAAGTATAGCCATTCGTAGTTTGACTAGGTTCGGTAACCGGTATGGCCCCTAGCCCGATCAGTGCTCTACCGCCTATACTCTCAACCTCGAGGCTAGCCCTAAAGCTATTTCGGGGAGAACCAGCTATCTCCGTGTTCGATTGGCATTTCACCCCTATCCACAACTCATCCCAAAGCTTTTCAACGCTCACGAGTTCGGTCCTCCACACAATTTTACCTGTGCTTCAACCTGGCCATGGATAGATCACTACGGTTTCGGGTCTACTATTACTAACTGAAACGCCCTGTTCAGACTCGCTTTCGCTGCGGCTCCATGTTTTTCCACTTAACCTCGCTAGCAACAGTAACTCGTCGGTTCATTCTTCAATAGGCACGCCGTCGTCCTGATATATATACAGACTTCGACTGTTTGTAGACATACGGTTTCAGGTTCTCTTTCACTCCCCGCCAGAGTTCTTTTCACCTTTCCCTCACGGTACTATGCGCTATCGGTCGATATCAGTATTTTTTGGCTTGGAGGGTGGTCCCCCTGCTTCCCACAGGTTTCACGTGTCTCGTGGTACTCTGGATACAGTCCCATGTATGCAAGGTTTCGATTACAGGGCTTTCACCTTCTGCGGCTGAGCTTTCCAACTCGATTCTTCTACCTCATTTACACTTGATGACTGTCCTCAACCCCGGTGCGGTTGCCCGCTCCGGTTTGGCCTCTTTCCCGTTCGCTCGCCGCTACTAAGAAAATCTCGTTTGATTACTCTTCCTCTGGGTAATTAGATGTTTCAGTTCCCCAGGTGCCCTCCTCATACTCAAAGGTATGGGTGACAGTGCATAACCACTGCCGGGTTCCCCCATTCGGAAATCTACGGGTCAAAGGTTGCTTGCACCTCTCCGTAGCTTATCGCAGCTTACCGCGTCCTTCTTCGGCTGATATCGCCAAGGCATCCGCCGTACGCCCTTAAAATCTTTACTTAAGATTTTATGACATGCATTAGATACATTGTCGTTTATTTTGTAGCCGTACATTTTCATGTACGTCACCAATAAGTCAGAGAATTATTTCCTATGTGCTCGGGTCAACCTACTTAGAAATTCTAAGAGATGACCTTACAAATATATAATAATTATCTTCTATGCAGTTTTCAAAGAACAAACAATTTATATATTTCGCGTCTATCGTCGTTGCATTCGTCTCACTTGTCTTGCGTAATTACCATTACACGGCGACAGCGTTCAACTCACGCGCCTGGATATCCATCGAAATCTATTAAATTGTAACTGATTGTTTAATCAGCTTAGTCATTTTAGTACAAAACAAACTAGCTGTCAAATACTAAATGGTGGAGACGAGGAGATTCGAACTCCTGACCCCCTGCTTGCAAGGCAGGTGCTCTCCCAACTGAGCTACGCCCCCATGAGTGGTTACGCTTTAGTATCGATAATCCATTCCGAAGAATCCGTTATCTTTTTAAAGTTATACCTATGTTTAGCTCTTTTTGTCTGTACTCTACACAATGTGTATTTCAAGTAATATGAGCCAACTGGTGGGCCTAGGTGGACTCGAACCACCGACCTCACGCTTATCAGGCGTGCGCTCTAACCAGCTGAGCTATAGGCCCATATCTGTAGAATTGAGAGTCTTTACAGATCTCTCAAAACCGAACAATGTTAGGCGGCCAAAGTGTCGACCTAAGTGACATCCAAGCTCTTGGCTCGGTGTATGTCTCCCTAGAAAGGAGGTGATCCAGCCGCACCTTCCGATACGGCTACCTTGTTACGACTTCACCCCAATCATCGACTTTACCTTAGACGGCTGGCTCCCGAAGGTTACCCCACCGGCTTTGGGCACTTCCGACTTTCGTGGTGTGACGGGCGGTGTGTACAAGGCCCGGGAACGTATTCACCGCAGTATGCTGACCTGCGATTACTAGCGATTCCGACTTCACGTAGGCGAGTTGCAGCCTACGATCCGAACTGAGAGAGTGTTTCTCGGGTTTTGCTCCACCTCGCGGTTTCGCTTCCGTCTATTAACTCCCATTGTAGTACGTGTGTAGCCCAGGTCATAAGGGGCATGATGATTTGACGTCATCCCCGCCTTCCTCCACATTGTCTGCGGCAGTCTCTCATGAGTTCCCACCATTACGTGCTGGCAACATAAGATAGGGGGTTGCGCTCGTTGCGGGACTTAACCCAACATCTCACGACACGAGCTGACGACAACCGTGCACCACCTGTTTTCTGGCTTCCGAAGAGAGGAACCATCTCTGGTTCTGTCCATCAATGTCAAGACCTGGTAAGGTTCTTCGCGTTGCGTCGAATTAAACCACATACTCCACCGCTTGTGCGGGCCCCGTCAATTCCTTTGAGTTTCAACCTTGCGGTCGTACTCCCCAGGCGGGGTACTTAGTGCGTTAACTCCGGCACAGAAGGGGTCGATACCTCCCTACACCTAGTACCCATCGTTTACGGCCAGGACTACCGGGGTATCTAATCCCGTTCGCTCCCCTGGCTTTTCGCGCCTCAGCGTCAGTTTTCGTCAGAAAGTCGCCTTCGCCACTGGTGTTCTTCCTAATATCTACGCATTTCACCGCTACACTAGGAATTCCACTTTCCTCTCCGATACTCTAGATTGGCGGTTTCCATCCCATCACGGGGTTAAGCCCCGAACTTTTTAAGACAGACTGACCAATCCGCCTGCGCGCTTTACGCCCAATAATTCCGGACAACGCTTGCCACCTACGTATTACCGCGGCTGCTGGCACGTAGTTAGCCGTGGCTTTCTATTCCGGTACCGTCAAATCCTCGCACTATTTGCACAAGAACCATTCGTCCCGATTAACAGAGCTTTACAACCCGAAGGCCGTCATCACTCACGCGGCGTTGCTCCGTCAGACTTTCGTCCATTGCGGAAGATTCCCCACTGCTGCCTCCCGTAGGAGTCTGGGCCGTGTCTCAGTCCCAATGTGGCCGTTCATCCTCTCAGACCGGCTACTGATCATCGCCTTGGTGGGCCGTTACCCCTCAACTAGCTAATCAGACGCAATCCCCTCCTTCAGTGATAGCTTATAAATAGAGGCCACCTTTCATCCAGTCCTCGATGCCGAGATTGGATCGTATGCGGTATTAGCAGTCGTTTCCAACTGTTGTCCCCCCTCTGAAGGGCAGGTTGATTACGCGTTACTCACCCGTTCGCCACTAAGATTGATAGAAGCAAGCTTCCATCGCTCTTCGTTCGACTTGCATGTGTTAAGCACGCCGCCAGCGTTCGTCCTGAGCCAGGATCAAACTCTCAAGATATCTTGAAGCTATTTGAATAGCTCATTATTTGTTGTCGTTACATTTAAGTAACTTTGAATTATGGTTGGTTTTGACTATGTCAAAACCCGCACTCTAACATATGTTCAATCATATGATTGATTACCTATCATTGTTCAGTTTTTCAAAGATCTGTTATCAGTTAGCACCACTTCATTCGAAGTGTTGTCTCAACTGACGACTTGATTATAATAACATGTGACCTCGTTCGTGTCAACACATTTTATAATCTTTTTTTGAAGTTCTTTTTGAACTTCTAAGTGTATTACTACACTCATTAGAAACAGTCGCTCGAACGACTGTATGCATAATATAGTACAACGAAATTATAAGTGCAACCCCCAATTCTCAATTTCACACAACTTTCACCATACTTTCATAAACGCCCCTGATAACCAATAATTGATTTTATACAACCAATCATGTACAATATAGCTGTAATACAGAACTTGCAACATAAATAGTTCTATTTTATTAGTATTAATTAATATGAATATTACATTAGTGTAAGGAGATTAAGTATGAAATTATCTAAACGTTTATTATCAAAAAAACAGTAGCTCTAGCTGCTATATGTGCAACTATAGCTACAGCAGCTTTTTGCTGCACCCCAAAAGTACATTTGATACCTCTGAAATTCAAATTACAGGGCCCAAGCCTCTCGTTCTGTAGCACCAAGCTATGCAATTTTAACCTTAGGTATTACAAGTCAAAAACACAAATATTAATGCTGCTAAATCTAATAACGATCGTATCATGGTGACTTAATCAGTAGACTAGCAAATCTAGGTGTTGATAAAAAGATATTTTCACATCGAATATTTCTATTAATCCAACAAGCGATTATCAAGAAGGCAAACGTATTAACACAGGTTACAATGTGTCCAATCACGTAACAGTTAAGATTAATAACCTCGATAACGTAGGAAAGGTTGTCGATGCCGCTGTTAGCGCTGGGGCTAACGACATCAACAACCTTTCATTCCAAAATGATGTGTCTCAACAATTATCTGATTCTTTAACTACAGAAGCGATTCAAAACGGTCGCCATAAAGCGGAAGTTATCGCTGCAGCTCTCGGTCGCACCTTAGGCCCAGTAAAAACGGTTTCTATTAGTACAACAGAAACAAGTTCTATGGACTCCGGTTACTACCGTAGCGGAGTAATGCTAAAAGCAACACTCGAAACTGCTACCCTGTAGAAAAAAGGTTCTTTAGTAGTTTCTCAAGACGCTAACATCACTTATTATTTACAATAGAATTCTCTGGTACAACGCCCTCGTGGACCGCTACAATGCTGCCTGTCAATTCATGATAGGTGGCATTTTTCCTATCAAGAGATTTTCCAGATTTCTAAAATTTCACTTTGGTGAGGATAACGACGCAAGGATTCTGGAAGCCATGCATAGGATGAGTTATCCTTACTTAGTTTACCCTATAATAGGTAATATATAAGAAAGTAGAAGTTATATAACTGTTTAAAACCAAACATGCTTGGCTTCGCAAGTTCCAATACAACTACTTTTCCCACCTGGTTTTTACAACACGTTGCATTTCAGATAATACTTGTTTAATATCTGGCACATTGCGCATTGCAAAGCCACTCATAAGTCGCATCAAAAGTATTATCAGCATAAAGGTAAAAGCCATCGCATCACCTTGTACTAGATTAACTTGATCTAATAACCCGCAGCTTCAATGCGAGCACGACCTTGATCAAGCATTTCACAGTTAAAATCTAATGCCTCTACTCTTGGTGTTGGTTCTTGACGTAGCGCTCCTTTGTAAACACACAGGTACCACATGCTACATCAAGCACACGTTGAGTGAGGACCAATATTCATTGCTTTTACAGAGAATTTGCCTAAAAATAATCTTGTCCAAAGCTTAAGACTGTATTCATTAAATCATAGTTTTTTTGCAATATTAGAAAAACACCTTGTACAAATTGCTCTTTATCGGCATACGTTTTTAAATTCTTTAGTATTCATTATGGTCCTTTCACTAATCAAGAACTATATTCAAGAACTGTATATGGCATAGTATACCATATTATAGGAACTCTAAAAAGAATCCTATTATATATACTATAAATAGCAAGTATGTGCTATTTACATATATGATAAAAGTACTGATAAATTCTATAGAAAACATCATAGCATATGAGGTAAATAAACATGTTTATCACTTACTATATATTTTAACATAAATACCTATGAATATCTATGATATTCTCTATTGCTACTATTACATGTTCGTTGTATAATGACATATGTCCATGATGAAAGGATATATTCATGGAGTTTTGTTTTTTATTAAGTATTGGAGTGTACTATGAATCGATTTGTTAAATCAATCAACAAAGTCAGTCTAATCCAACAGATTATCATAGGTTTAATCATTGGTATTTTTGACTGCACTTTACGTGCCAGATGTGGCAAATGAACTTGCTTTATTAGGTGTTCTTTTTGTTGGTGCTCTTAAAGGCATCGCACCTATCCTTGTATTTTTCTTGGTAATCGCTGCGATCAGTAAACATCGCTCTGGCCAAAAACAGGTATGGGTTCTGTAATCACCTTATATCTATTAGGTACATTTCCTATCCGCGATGTAGCTGTAATCGTGAGTTTCTTCTTCCCTACTACATTACATCTAGTAGCAGGTGCCGCTGATGCAGCGCCTCCTCAAGGTATTGCTGAGGTTATGACACATTACTTAAAAATGTGAGTTGATAACCCTGTAAAAGCGTTGATGTCCGCTAACTATATCGGTATTCTAGCTTGGGCACTTATCCTAGGTGGCGCTTTACGTCATGCACCAATGAATGCAAAAGAGGTTATGGAATCTTTCGCTCAAGCAATTACTACAGTGGTAGGCTGGATCATCCGCTTTGCTCCTCTTGGTATTATGGGCCTTGTGGCGGAATCCATTGCTACTAACGGTATCAAGCTTTTGATTGGTTACTTCCAACTACTCGTTTTATTACTTGGCTCTATGATTTTCGTAGCACTAGTAATCAATCCAATTTTTGTCCTTCGTTTATCTTCGTCGCAAATCCATACCCATTGGTATTTTAAATGTTTACGCGAATCTGCAATCTACGCATTCTTCACAGTAGCTCTGCTGCTAACATTCCTGTAAACCTTGACTTAGCTAAACGTTTGAAACTGAACCCTGATATGTATTCCGTATCCATTCCATTAGGTGCTACTATCAATATGGGCGGTGCTGCGATTACAATTACAATCATGACATTAGCAGCAGCTCATACATTAGAGTAATATTGTAGATATTCCTACAGCAATCCTGTTATCTATCATCGCCACTATTGGTGCCTGTGGTGCTTCTGGTGTAGCAGGTGGTTCTTTACTACTCATTCCATTGGCTTGTTCCCTATTCCGGTATTTCCAACGACGTAGCAATGCAAGTTGTAGGCGTTGGCTTTATCATCGGTGTGTTACAAGACTCTACGGAAACTGCACTTAACTCTAGCACAGACATTCTCTTCACAGCTACTGCAGACTATGCAAAACGTGGCTACCACGAAGATTGGAATTAAATATAATTTTACAATCATACTAAAGACGGTCCTTCGGGGACCGTTTTTGTGTTAAAAAGTCTATAAATACTAGATTACTATACGACTTATAAATATATTCATTGTATAATATAAAGAACATACTTTAAAAATCAATATAGGAATCGATATTAATCATATACGTTTATATTAATTACAATCTCTATATTGATTTTTCTTCAATATAGTGTTATAATAGAGTTAATGATAATAACTATTAGTAGGTATATATAGAAAGGAATCAACATGAAACAATACGATATTATTGTAGTTGGTACAGGCGGCGCAACCATCGTAGCTGACAGCTGCGATAAAAAGGCCTTAAAGTGGCCATTATAGAAAAAGGTAAATTTGGTGGCACATGCCTAAATCGCGGTTGTATTCCTACGAAGGTTATGGTTACAGCAGCTAATGCGATCCAAGAAGTAGAAGAGTTCAAAAATAGGCGTCAATATTGGCGATGCAACTATGGATTGGGACACTGTAGCTAAACGTACATGGCATATGATTGACAAGAATGCAGGCATCTATGATTACTATAACGCTTATGACAACGTAGATGTATATCGCGGTGCTGCAAGTTTTGTGTCCGATAAGGTTATGAACATCCACCTTAACGATGGTTCTAGCATTGTAGAAATCACAGCACCAACAATTATCCTAGGTACTGGCGGTTATAGTAATGTACCGAATGTACCAGGCCTTCAAGAGGCAGGTTTCCTTACTAGTGAAAGTCTCTTTGGCGATAAATTCCCTAAACAACCATACAAATCCCTTGCTGTACTCGGTGCAGGTCCAATCGGTGTTGAATTCGGTCACGTATTTGCATCCGCTGGTACAGAGGTAACAATTCTTCAACATAATGTACGTTTAGTACCTAAAGAAGATGCCGATGTATCTGAACACTTGTTAAACAACTATAGAGAACGTGGTATCAACGTAGTGCTAAATCAAGACACTGTTGAAATCCGCCAAGAAGATGGTCTTAAAGTTGTAGTTACTAAAGATCGTAGTACTGGCGAAATTTTAGAAACTAAAGTTGAAGAAATCCTAGTAGCTGCAGGCATTCGTCCTGCTGTAGAAGAGCTCCATCTTGAAAAATACTGGTATTGAAACATGGCCCAAAGGGCTGGATTAAAACAAACGAGTTCCTTGAAACATCTGTTGATGGCATCTATGCCTTAGGCGATGTAAATGGTGAACCAGCATTCCGTCATCGTGCGAACTATGAAGCTGATATTATCGCTCACAACCTATACTTTGCTAAAAACGAAGAAGATTACCGTTGGGCACGCTATGATACATTGCCTAAGGTTACATTCTCCTACCCTGAAATTGGTAGCGTAGGTCTTACTGAAGCAGAAGCTATTAAAGCTGGTTATAATGTAGGTGTAGGCAAAAACTACTACTCCTCCACAGCTAAAGGCTATGCAATGGGTATCAACCCTGGCGATGTAAATGACGGCTTTGTTAAAATCGTGGTAGACAAAGATACTAATCATATCCTTGGTATGCACGTAACAGGTCCTCAAGCGTCTATCCTCTTCCAACCATATGTAAACCTTATGAACAGTGGTGTAACTCCATTAACAGCAATTAATGAAGAAATCGCTTCTGAACGTACTAAACGCTTACGTGAAAAAGGTATTACTCGCGAAATGGACCCTAAATCCGTTATCACTGTAGGTGAAACTATGAGCCCACATCCGTCCTTAATCGAGGTTATTATGTGGACACAAGTATACTACGAAAACCGTTGGTAATAACTATTAAACCAAAAAAGGGGCTGTAACAAAACAGCCCCTTTATACTAAAAATAGCTATTAGCTGATTATATAATCAACTAATAGCTATTTTTCTATTTTATAAGGAAAAAGGGTCCCGAAGGACCCATTCCATTAGTATAATTAAAATTATGAACAAAAAAACCACACCAATGAATTTAATTATACCAAACTAGTAATACCTCGCCAACTAGTTTTTACCATTGGAATATGGTCTTTTTGATAAAAGAAACAGCCCTGTGCGGTTACTCGATGCTGTATTGGAGGAATTAGACTATACAGAGTTACAGCATTTGTATTCTCCTAACGGGAGAAAATCTAAAAGTTCCACCGCACATTCTGTTTTAAGATTTTTGTCTATGCTATGTCCAACGGTGTATATTCTACACGTATGATCCAACAACAATGCGAGGAAAATATTAACTATGTGGCTACTACAAAGGCTATGTTGCACCCAGTCATATGACGTTTCAACGATTTTTGCACGTTGTACACTAGATGTACTAATGAATCTATTTTTCACAATTAATGGAGGCCATTAGTAGACGTGATACCTTTAACATTCAATGAAGTATTTATTGACGGGACTAAGCTAGAGGCTAATGCCAACAAATATACATTTGTATGGCGTAAAGCGGTAGAAAAAGCTATCTATGTTACCTACTAAATTAGCTGTACTCAAGCAAGATATATGGAATGAATTAGGTTTAGATACATTTTGTATGAACGATGAGTTTTGTATATACCTTTTTGGCTAAGGAAATTGAAGTACAGCATATGGTTTTGGTACAAAGGAAAAGGTAAGCATAAAACACCGTTACAACGCTTGTACGAACGAGCAGAATCCTTATATGAGAAACGAAAAGAGTATGTACAGCAATTGCATATTATGGGTGAACGTAACAGTTATTCCAAAACGGATCATGAGGCTACATTTATGCGTATGAAAGAAGACCATATGTGTAATGGACAGACTGCCTGCTTACAATGTACAATTAGCTGTTCATTCTGAATATATATATGGGCGTTGGTGTATTCCTAATCCTAATGATACCAATACATTAATTCCATTTTGTACAACAATTAGAACGACTTCATACACAACGTTTCAAATATGTAGTAGCTGATGCCGACTATGATAGCCATGAAAATCTAACCTGGTTGAAACACAACCAGTATCTATCTTGTATAAAGCCACAGTATTATGAAAGACAAAAAGACTAAGGCATGGACTACCGATATTAGTAAAGCTCGTAATATGCAATATATACCAGAAAAGATTTGTTTATATGTGCTAAAGGTCGCCAATTAAGATATGCCCATACACGTAACATTAAAAAGAAAACAGGTTTTGTATCTGAACGAAAGGTATATATTTGTAGAATCCTGCAACCGATGTGGATACAAAAAGAGTGCCAACCGCATGCTAAAACAAACAACAGCACATCCTGAAAACGAATTGAGATTACCCCTGCTTATGATGCTATATTGGCAGAAAACCAACATAGACTGCTTAGTGATGTAGGTGTTCAATTGCGAATTAATCGCTCCATTCAAGTGGAAGGTACATTTTGGTGTCTTAAAAACAGGATTTTTGGATTTAGACGGTTTTTGCATCGAGGGACTGGTAAAAGTACATAAAAATCTTGTACCTATTAGCAATGGGATTCAATCTTGCAAAACTACATAACCGAATACAAGCAGGACGAATTCATACAGCATTATTCACCGCAAAAGAAACTGCTTAAATTAAGAAGTTTTTAAATAGGCCTAAAGGTCTATTTAAGTACGCCTAAAAAACAAAAAGACCAAGAAAACATAGGGTTTTTACAAACCTAATTTTTCTTGGTCTTTCTTATATTTTAAAGGTCGCAACTAGAATGCTGGTAAAAACCGCATTCTGTTACAGCCCCTTTTATTTGATTATCAATCAATAGATTAACGACCCATGTCGATGCCACTACCAAAGATAAGATTTGTTTTTGCGACCATCGAAACCTTGATCTGGTTCAGGTGGTAATTTATAAGATTTAGATTGCTCTACGTAAGCACCTGTTTCAGCATCTACTGTAACAACTACTTTTTACCATCTTGATGCATTGTTACATAGTACAAGATTTTTGCCGTCATGAGCTTCAATTTTCCAGCCCTTCATAACAGCATCAGCACCGAGTTGTTGTTTAGCAACGCGTTCTGCTTGAGCAGATTCAATTACTCGATCTTTATTGAAGATTTCACCGATAATAGGGTTTGCCACCTTCTTCCATATTGGAAGTATTACCAGTGATTACATCGATTTTCATCTTGTATTGATGATATTTACTATAGCCAACAACTTTGTAGCCATAGTTTAAATCGTTAGAGTTAAGCTCTGCAGGTGAAGCTTGACGATTCGGGAAGCGATTTTGGAAAATAGTACCAATTTTGCTCATAGTCATAACCATGGACTCGCCTGGTGCACGTTGTACAGAAATATCAGTACTTGTTTCTGGCTTTGTTTTGACGTGCATCTGCCACACTTGGTGTAGCAACAGACAATACACCTACTGCCAATACACCAGTTAAGGCCATAGAAATTAACTTTTTATTCATTACATATCCTCCTACTATATGCGATACTTTTTAACAATGTAAAAGTAATTCACATACTAGAATTACTATAAGTCCGTGCCATAGATCAACAGCACACAAAACATACATTAACTTAACAATCATATTATTTAGACAATATACTATAAACCTTCATTTTGATGCAAGTCGTTCCTCTACATCTCTCATGAGCAGTTTATAGAATGTAGCCACTAAAAGGTACACCGATTAACATACCAGTAACACCCGTATTAAACTTGCCAACGATAACCGCAACAAACACCTCATAAACCTGGTAAAACCAATTGAGTCACCTACAATTTTAGGATAGATAAAGTTGCTTTCGATTTGATGCAGAATCTCTAAGATAATCACATAAATAAGAGCATCCATAGGGCTAACGGTAAGTAACATAACCGCCCCAATGACACCACCTACATAAATACCCTAATAGTGGAATCAAAAACCAGTAAGACCAATTACACAAGCAATTGTAGTGGCATATTCAATATTAAATAGCCATAAAGTAATGCCTACCATAACGCCTAAAATCAAAGCATCAATAAACTGTCCTACAAAGAAATTACTAAATGTTTGAACTGCCACACGGGTTACATAACTAACACGATTTACCAATTCATCAGATGCATAGGCTTTTTACAATGCGTTTACCTTGCATCATAAGGCGTTCTTTATCAAGCAACATATAAATAGCAATAACTAAACCCAAACCAATATTTAAAGTCCACGACAATACAGCGCCCATCGCATTAACTAAGTATGTGCCCCCTTTTGTTCCCCATTCACGGGCATAGTTTACAACATTCTCACCATTTAATGTGTCCATAAGGGTTTGGTTAGAGGCCATCGGAATCGTTTGAGCAAGCTGTTGCATCCAAACTTGAAAAATCTGCATATAATTGAGGTGATCGCCACAATAATCGACATGGAATGAATTAGCTGTGGTACTGCCATCCGAGCTATAAAATAAACTATAGCACTTATTGTAACAAAGGATAAAAATCAAACTTAAAGGTCGTCTAATTTTATACTTCCATCCAGATTCACTCTTAGGCCAGAGCCATCGCTCATAGCGCACTACTAAAAATATCTGGCACAAAAAGCAATACAGGCACCTACCGATAAAGTGGAACAAATGCTGTAATAATAGCATCAATGGCACTAGCAATATCACTTATTCTAGAGCCATCATGATCATAACACCAGCTAGTATGATAGCACCTATGAGCGGTTTGTAATATTTAAATTTTTTTCATATATAACCTACTTTACTATACTCACACCGCATACATTATCAAATCTTAATGAACATTGTATGACCTACGATTGTATGCAAGTTTAGTATAACATAAAAAGTCCACCTTATCACATGCTCGGTCCCCGATAAACACGAGAGCATGATAGAAGGTGGACTTTATCTATGTCTAATCTAAATTAGTTTAGAGATTAGCGGTGAATGTAAACGTCTACGACGGTTTTCAGCTTTACCAGGCGCAGTGGAGTTAGTTGCCACTGGTTTTGGTGTCGCCATTAGCGATACCGATGAAGCGATCAGCAGATACGCCATTATTTACTAAGTATTGAGCTACGTATTGTACGCGGCGTTCGGACAAAACCAATGTTGTATTGAGGGTTTGCATCAGTATCAGCATTACCTAACAATTTAACTTGATCTTGAGAGTATTGGTGGCGGCGTTTACAGCGGCTGTTAAGTTTGGATATTGGTCTGCACGAGCAACATCTTGGTCGGAATCGAAGTAGATGGATTGTACATAGTAGTCCAATTTAGGAGTTTTATATACAGGAGCTTCTACAGGAGCTGGAGCTGGAGTATATACAGGAGCTGGAGTTGCTACAGGAGCTACAGATTTTTGACCGCCGAAACGGTAAGACAAGCCAACTACAGGGACCTTGGAAGGAGATGTTGGAATCGTCATCCTGTTTAGTGTTGATATAACGGTAACCAGCATTAATATCCCAGTCTTCGTTAACTTTGTAGCCTAAGCCTGCTTCCCAAGTGGAAGTTTTCTTAGTACCTACACCAGCTTTTACCGTAAACTTCTACTTTTAGAGCCAGGTTAGCTTTTACCAATTAAAACCTACTTGTGCAATGTTGTTAGCTTTAGCGAAATCATCGCCAGAAATGTGTGCATAACCACCATATACTGCGAAGTTTTTGTTCAAGGATTGAACTACGTTCACTTCGTGCATTTTGTCGCTGTAGCCAATACCACCTAATTTATCATTCAAACCATGATATTGATATTGTAATGCTGTTTTTATCAGTGAAGCCATATGTTACAGCGCCATCGAAGTTCCATTTTGCGTCAGCATTCAAAGCTTCAGTTTTTGCTTTAGAATGAGCTGCGCCAAGATCAACTTGGAATTCACCTTTGTTGAATTGAGTTTGTGGAGTTGCGCCTGCTACGGATACGCCTACAGCAGCAACTGCCATTAAAAGCTAATAATTTTTTTGTTCATTATAATTCCTCCAATAATGGCCCTTCACAATACACAGGCCTTTGGTAATAATATAGTTTTATTTTATACAACTTTTCGATAAATTTCAATATTTTTATGAATTTATCATGAATTTTTCGAAATTTTATCTATATACAAATGTTATAATTATAAAATTTTAAATTCCTCTTATCTCCTATTTTTATAAGCCTCATATAATATTATAGATATACATTAATTAAAATATTATTAATTTTATTTATTATTTTCTTATGGATTATCATTATGTTACTGATAATCTACTTAAGATACTTATAACTATGATGCCTGTTAACTATGATGCCTGTGAAAGTAGATATCTTCTACAACAGCTGTACCCTGTACCAAAGAATACCAAAAATCATTGTGCCAATAAATTTAGCAATGTACTTGTTCATGTTTTTCCGCCTTACAATACCTTTACGAACTCAAAGGTATAAGATCCCTCTCCAGGGTATTCCATATTACTCTCATTATTATATACACTATTTTTTATTTCTATTAACAATTTCCTTCGATATAATTTTACAAAAATCTATTATTACTTAATCTAATAAATTTAACTATAACAAAACGAGTAAAAGCCCCTCAGTCTGCACTAAGGAGGCTTTTATCGTTTTCTATATATATCCTTACATATATACGTGAAATCAGAAGTTTCTGGTCAGACGACACATTCCCCAATGTGTCATTTTTCACATTTCGTATTCTACATCAAATAAATTGAAGACGCAACAAGATGTTCATAAAATCTTTCATAAACTATTTTTAATGTTTTCAATATAGGAAGTGATAACTGCGAAACTATATTGATTTTATCTATATAGTACAACTATATCGAATATTTTTAATTTTAGATTTAATATGAAAAATTTATATGCTAAATGATAGTCAAGATTGATTATAAAACTATATTTACAAAGTGTTAGACAATCTTATCTGCCAGGCACCTTTTAATAAATCGCAAATAGGAACAGCATAAGCGTAAGGACTGATCAAAGCTACAAGGATAACCAGGCACCTAGTAGCCTAAACCTAACGTAATACACAATAGATAGGTAATAATAGGTCGAATGATGGCTACGCTTACAAGAGAATATTTCATAATGTAATACGTATCCTGCCCCTTTTAATACACCAGAATATACCTGCTGTAAAGCTTGTGGGAAAAGTACGTTACTGCCATGATTCCCATCAAAGAACCAGAAAGAAGTACTACTTCACTTTCACGAGTATAAAGCTTTACTAAAAAGTCTCCAGGACCAATAAAGATTAGCGCACTTACAAGACCTACTACAAGACCGATTCGTGCACAATCTTTCCGCCATATATCTTTTGCAATATCTGACGTTTATGTCCTAGACTTTGACCTGTATGTGAGGCCTCTGAGAAACCAAGCCCCATGGCAAAGTAATAGAATATATCCATTAAGTTCATACATACATAGTGTCTATGCCAATGGTACTGCACCTAAAGGAAGCAACAATCATGGTGTATGTATACATACCAAAACGTTCAAAGAACTGCTCCCCTCAGAGAGTCGCCCCCAACGTGAAAACATCGTATGAAGTACAGGTCTTTCAAAGGTCCATTTGGACGGATGTCGCAATGTTAAACCTGTAGTCGTATGCTGTGAGATAGTACGCAATAGCAACAAAGCAATAAGAGCACTACTGATCATGGTGGACACCCCTGCCCCCATAACACCGAGCTCAGGAAAGGACCCAATACCATAAATCAAGAAAAAAGTTCATAATGGTATTTTGAAAATGTTCCTACTACATTCGATTTTAAAAATGACTTTTGTATTACCATATCCGATTAGTGCGGCCCTCAATTTGGCTAAAGGACTGAAAGATAAGGCTGATAACAACGAAGCGACCATACCAGACCGCAGTTTCTATATAACCATCTTCGGCGCCAGTAAAGCGTAAAATATGCTCTAAATTAAAGAAGACGTCACTAATAGAGGCACATAGATTAAGAAATTCAATAATATAGACTGCTTTAAGAACTGCATTCATACCATCTACATCATCTTCACCATGACGGCGAGCTTCATGATCGCGGTAACAGTAATAGATAAAGCACGACAGAAAATGAGCATCACCATTTCAGGCTGTCCCATAATACCGACTGACGCAAGCGCAGACGCACCAAGTGCCCCAACCATTGCCAAATCGATGGCTGTCATAAATTGTAACATCAAGCCTTGTAATGTAGCCGGCCAAGCAATTTTCAAATAATTACCATACAGTTGCTTTGTCGTCCCTACGGGACCCTAACCGCTCTGCAACGGGCAACATGGTATCAACTGAAAGCCATCGTTGTATGCGTGCTAACATAGTAACTCCTATTCATGTAAGATCATACAAGGTGGAGCAAAATTCTTAGCCCCTTAACATCTTAAGTATTATATCACAGAATACATGAAAAGTCATTCATATATAATAATTTTATTTAATAATCTATATCAGGGATGCAAAAAGAACCTCTTTATAGCATGATTATACCCTCAACAGGTATATCAGTGTATAAGAGGTTCTTAAGTTTATAGGTCAATAATTATTCAACTTATAAATCGATAATTAATTTCAATTATCAACTTTTTAGATGCCAACAGTCTATCTACTGTCGCACGCAAGTCATCTAACCCTTGTTTTTGTTTCAGCCAATTCTTGACGTTGACGTTCATTTTCAGCTTCCAATGTGTTTAGACGAGTCGCTTGATCAGCAATAACATATTTTTGTTCAGCATTTTCCTTCTTGAGGCTAGATATCTCATCTTGCATTACATACACAGAGCTAATAGGGCCTGCTTTGTAACGGTCAGAATATTTTTCTTTTCTGGGCTAGAACTAAAATTTTATGGGTTACACCAGCATTCACCATATTATGGTTTGCCACCAACGGAAACACCTACGTTGAACACGTAGTATCTTCGTTAGTGTAATGCGCAAGACCAAGAATTGCTCGCAGTTTTCACCGCGATAATTGCCTACGCCTGCCATAATTTGAGTCGGTTCTAATGGATCATATTGAATAGGTTTCATGCGGCCATTCTTTGCTTTGCGCAGGCGCAACGTGGCGTTGCAAGCTGCAGAGATGTAGAAGACGGCTTGCATCAAATGAAGGTTTATAGTACTGTCTAAATAATATGATTGTGCGGTTAATGTATGCTGTGCTGTGACTATGGCACGGACATAGTAATTCTGTCTGTAATTGCGCACATTGTTAAATTCCTCCGCGCCTGGTGGAACGTGGATAATTCTATAGCGTAACTGGTGTATGGCGTGGTGTTGCCACAAATTGGCGGATGCGTAAAACAAAGCCAGGAAACAGGTACTGATATTTCATGCAACGTGCAGGCAGGTCATGGTTATGACTATGAGCAAAGTGGTACTATTTTCCAAAATCGCCTTCCTCAGATCGCTGCGCTTCACTCCGTAGAGCTGAACAGCGATTTGAAACTATGCGGCTACAAAGTTGTTGGGTACGTGAGCATCATCAATACAAGGTGAAAATCGATCGTAATCACTGGCACATACGGCAATGTGTGAAGAAGGTGGCAAACCTATTCATCGGCGGATCTTCAATCAAAGATCGCGTAATTGAGTCTGCTCTAAAAGCCAGAACGTGTTGCTAAACAGCAACTTGGTGCTGATGCCGTTATGAAGGGCTGGAAAATTGAAGCCATGACGGCGTAAATCTTTGTACTATGTAACAATGCATCAAGATGGTAAAAGCGTTGTTTCATTGGATGCTGTTAAACGAGGTCGCTTACGTAGAGCAATCTAAATCTTATAAATTACCACCTGAGACCAGATCTGGCGTTTCGATGGTCGCAAAACAAATCTTATCTTTGGTGAGTGGCATCGACATGGGTCGTTAATCTAATGAGATTGGATAATCAATATAGTGCTGTAACAGAATGCGGTTTTACCGCATTCTAATTAGGTGGACTGCCCGCATATATATGAAAGACCAAGAGTGGGTTTGCTAAAACCCTCATGTTTTCTTGGTCTGTCATTAGGCGTACGTGTAAATAGACCTTTAGGGCCCATTTAAAAACTTCGTAATTAGCCAGTTTGCGTGCAGAATAATGCTGTGTAATTCGTCCTGCTTGTATTCGGTTATGTAGTTTGCAAGATTGAATCCCATTGCTAATAGGTACAAGGTTTTCTGTACTTACCAGTCCCCTCGATGCAAAAACGCCGCCCAAATCCAAAATCCTGTTTTTAAGACACCAAATATGTGGCACTTCCACTTGAATGGAGCGATTGATCTCGCGCTGAACACCCACATCACTAAGCAGTCTATGTTGGCTTTCCGTCAATGTAGCATCATCAGCAGGGTAATCCTAATTCGTACAGGATGTGCTGTTGTTTTGTTTTGCATGCGGTTGGCACTCTTGCATCCATATCGGTTAAGGTGGATTCACAAATATATACCTTTCGTTCAGATACAAAGGCCTGTTTTTCTAATGTTGCGTGTATGGGCACATCTCAATTGGCGACCTGTCACGCCTCGACAACCTTTTCTGCGCATATAGTATGTATATTACGAGCTTTACTAATATCGGTAGTCCATGCCTTAGTCTTTTGTCTTCTCGTAATACTGCGTTTCTGGATAAGATAGATGCTGGTTGTGTTTCAACCAGGTTAGATTTTCATGGCTGTCATAGCTGACATCAGCTACATGCAGATTTGACACGTTGTGTATGAAGTCGTTCTAATTGTTGTACAAATGGATTAATGTATTGGTATCATTAGGATTGTCACCAACGCCTATAATATATTCAGAATGAACAGCCAATTGTACATTGTATAGCGAGGCTTAGCTGCCCATTACATATCTGGTCTTCTTTCCTACGCATACTCGTAGCCTCGCGGTCCGTTTTGGAAATAACTGTTACGTTCACCCATACATGCAGTGCTGTACATACTCTTTTCTTGTTTCTCATATAAAGGATTCTGCTCGTTCGTACAAGCGTTGCAACGGTGTTTATGCTTTACCTTTTCCTTGTACCAAAACCATATGCTGTACTTCAATTTCCTTAGCCAAAAGCGTATATAAACTCACTCGTTCATAAGCAAATGTATCTAAACCCTAATTCATTCCATATATATCTTGCTTGAGTACAGCTAATTTAGTAGGTAAGCATGAATAGCTCTCTCTACCTGCTTACGCCATAATACAAAATGTATATTTGTTGGCGTGTAGCCTCTAGCTGATCCCGCCAATAAATGCTATCGATGTGACATGGTAATCACGTCTACTAATGGCCTCCATTAATTGTGATAGATTCATTAGGTACATCTAGTGTACAACGTGCATCGTTGGAAACGTCGCATGATCTGTGTGCATACATAGCCTTTGTAGCAGCCACATATGGTTAGCCATTTTCCTCGCATTGTTAAGCTGGATCACACTGTAGAAATATGCACACTCGTTGGGACGCATAGCATGAGACAAAAATCTTTGAAACAGAATGTGCGGTGGAACTTTTGGATTTTCTCCCGTTAGGAGAATACAAATGCTGTAACTTGTATAGCTCCAATTCTCCATGCACAGCATCGAGCAACCGCACAGGGGCCGTTTCTTTTATCAAAAGACCATATCGATGGTAAAACTGTAGTTGGCGAGGTATTACTGGTTTGCGCAATTAAAGTCTATTAGTGTGGTGTTCATAATTTAATTATACCAATGGAATGGGTCCTTCAGGACTCTTTTTCCCTTATAAAATATAGAAAAATATATAGCTATTAGGTTGATTATATAATCAGCTAATAGCTATGTATCAAAGGGGCTGTTTATGTTACAGCTTTGGTTTAATAGTTATTACCAACGGTTTTCGTAGTATCTTGCAGTCCACATAATAACCTCGACGAGGGATGGATGTGGGCTCATAGTTTCGCCTACAGTGATAACGGATCTAGGGTCCATTTCACGAGTAATACCTTTTTCACGTAAACGTTTAGTGCGTTCAGAAGCAATTTCTTCGTTGATTGCTGTCAACGGAGTTACACCACTATTCATAAGGTTCACATAAGGCTGGAAGAGGATAGAGGCTTGAGGACCTACGACATGCATACCAAGGATATGGTTGGTGTCTTTATCTACCACAATTTTTACAAATCCATCGTTTATATCTCCAGGGTTGATACCCATTGCATAGCCTTTGCAGTGGAGGAGTAGAAGTTCTTCCCAACTCCTACATTGTAACCCGTTTTGATAGCTTCAGCCTCTGTGAGACCTACACTACCAATTTCAGGATAGGAGAAAGTAACTTTTGGTAATGTATCATACCTTGCCCAACGGTAATCATCTTCACTTGTTGCATAGAAGAGATTGTGAGCAATGATATCTGCTTCGTAGTTTGCACGGTGACGAAATGCCGGCTCCCCATTGACATCACCTAAAGCGTAGATACCATCAACGGATGTTTCTAAAAATTCGTTAGTTTTGATCCAGCCTTTAGGCCGTGTTTCAATACCAGTATTTTCTAGGTGAAGTTCTTCCACAGCTGGACGGATACCTGCAGCTACAAGGATTTCTTCAACTTTAGTTTCTGTAATTTCGCCAGTAGTACGATCTTTAGTAACTACTACTTTAAGGCCATCCTCTTGGCGGATTTCAACAGTGTCTTGGTTTAGAAGTACGTTAATACCACGTTCTCTGTAGTTGTTAAGCAAGTGTTCCGATATATCTGCATCTTCTTTAGGAACTAAACGTACATTATGTTGTAGAATTGTTACTTTTGTACCAGCGGAATCAAATACATGAGCGAACTCAACACCAATCGGACCCGCACCAAGTACAGCAAGGGATTTATATGGCTGTTTAGGGAATTTATCACCAAAGAGACTTTCACTAGTAAGGAACCCTGATTCTTGAAGACCTGGTACATTAGGTACATTACTATAGCCACCAGTACCAAGGATAATTGTAGGCGCTGTAATTTCTACAATGCCAGACCCATCGTTAAGATGGATGTTCATCACTTTATCAGATACAAAGCTTGCTGCACCACGATACACATCTACGTTGTCATAGGCATTGTAATAATCATAGATGCCTGCAGATTCGTCAATTTTATGCCAAGTACGCTTGGACACAGTATGCCAGTCCATAGTAGCAGGTCCAACGTTAACACCAATTTTTTTGAATTCTTTTGTTTCTTGAATTGCATTAGCTGCTGTAACCATAACTTTTGTAGGAATACAACCGCGAGTTAGACATGTACCACCAAATTTACCTTTTTCTATGATTGCCACTTTAAGGCCTTTTTTGAGCGCAGCATCAGCTACGATGGTTGCGCCGCCTGTACCAACTACAATAATATCGTATTGTTTCATGTTGATTCCTTCCTATATATCTACTAATAGTTATTATCATTAACTATATTATACCACTACATTGAAGAAAAATCAATATAGTTTGTTAGTGATTGGTGAAAGTTTATATTTAGTTTATCCAAATACATAATATTATTTCCAGAAAATTAAGAGGCGCGGATATATGTAACTTTCACAAAGTCCTATAAAAGAATGTACAATTAGTTTACAAAAAAAAGACGGTCCCAAAGGACCGTCTAAAAAAATTTTAGTTCCAATCTTGATGATAACCGCGTTTTGCATAATCAGCAGTAGCAGTGAAGAGGATATCTGTACTAGAGTTAAGTGCAGTTTCCGTGGAATCTTGTAATACGCCGATAATAAAGCCTACGCCTACAACTTGCATTGCTACATCATTGGATATACCGAATAGGGAACAAGCCAATGGAATGAGTAACAAGGAACCGCCTGCAACACCGGAAGCCCCACATGCACCTATAGTGGCAATAACAGATAATAGGATTGCGGTAGGAATATCTACAACGATACCTAATGTATGCGCCGCAGCTAATGTCATGATTGTGATTGTAATTGCTGCACCACCCATATTGATTGTAGCTCCTAATGGAATGGATACGGAATACATATCTGGATTAAGTTTCAATCGTTTGGCTAAATCAAGGTTTACGGGAATGTTTGCAGCAGAACTACGTGTAAAGAACGCATAGATTGCAGATTCTCGTAAGCATTTGAATACCAATGGGTATGGATTACGACGAAGGTAAATAAAGGATAAAATTGGATTGATTACTAGTGCTACAAAGATCATAGAACCAAGTAATAATACGAGTAATTGAAAGTACCCAATCAAGGCTTCGATGCCGTTAGTAGCAATGGATTCTGCTACAAGGCCCATAATACCAAGAGGGGCGAATCGAATGATCCAACCTACTACAGTAGTAATAGCTTGTGCAATGGACTCCATAACTTCCTTCGTATTCATCGGTGCATGGCGTAAAGCACCACCAATGATAAGTGCCCAACCTAAAATACCGATGTAGTTAGCAGTCATTAATGCTTTTACAGGATTATCAACTACATTTTTTAGTAATGTTGTCATAACCTCTACGATACCTTGTGGTGGTGCGGCATCGGCGGCACCTGCTGCTAGGTGTAATGTAGTAGGGAAAAAGAAGCTTACGATTACTGCTAAAGCCGCAGATAGGAATGTACCTAGTAAATATAAGGTTATAACAGAGCCCATACCTGTCTTTTGTCCAGAGCGATGTTTACTAATCGCAGCAATTACTAAGAAAAATACGAGGATAGGGGCGATACCTTTTAGCGCTCCAACGAAGAGGACTCCTAATAAAGCAAGTTCATTGGCCACATCGGGCACATAAAGAGCAGTTAAAATACCAATAATCAAACCTATGATAATTTGTTGGATTAGACTGACTCTATTGATTGATTTTACAAATCGATTCATAGTACACTCCAATACTTATAAAAAAACAAATAAAATCCCATGATAAAGTATCCTTTCAACATGGACATATGTCATTATACAACGAACATGAAATGGTGGCAATAGATATTATAATCGATAGTCGTATATATTTATTTATGAATATAGGTAAAAAAAATAAATATGTGTGTTTAGTTTCTATATTATGTAGCGGAAAAATACTAAATACCAGTGTTTTTTTAGTAGGTATGTATATATTACATAGTCACTATATAGAGTATATATATTAGGATTCTTTTTTAGCGTTCCTATAGTGTGGTATACTATGCCATATATAATTCTTGAACATAGTTCTTGATTTGTGAAAGGTCCATAATGAATACTAAAGAATTTAAAACGTATGCAGATAAAGAGAAATTTGTACAAGGCGTTTTTTCTAATATTGCAAAAAACTATGACTTAATGAATACGGTGTTAAGCTTTGGACAAGATTATTTTTGGCGTAAATTCTCTGTAAAAGCGATGAATATCGGTCCTCACCAATATGTACTTGATGTGGCATGTGGCACTTGTGTATTTACGAAGGAAGCATTACGTCAAGAGCCCACTTTGAAGGTAGAGGCATTAGATTTTAATAGTGAAATGCTAAATCAAGGTCGTGTTCGTATTGAGGCTGCTGGTTTACTTAATCAAGTAAATTTAGTACAAGGTGATGCCATGGCCTTACCATATGAGGATAATACATTTGATGCTGCAATGAGTGGCTTTGCAATGCGAAATGTTCCAGATATTAAGCAGGTATTGTCTGAAATGCAACGCGTGGTAAAACCAGGGGGGAAGGTTGTGGTGTTAGAACTTGCAAAACCAAGTATGTTTGGGTTTAAACAGTTATATAACTTCTATTTTTCATATATATTGCCTATTATAGGAAAATTGAGCAAAGATAACTCTTCCTATGCATGGCTTCCAGAATCTTTACGTAGATACCCGCATCAAAGTGAGATTTTAGAAATCTGGAAATCTCTTGGATATGAAAATGCCACCTATCATGAATTGACAGGCGGCATTGTAGCTGTACACGAAGGTGTGGTACCAAAAAATTCTATTGTAGATAATAAGTGATGTTAGCGTCTTGTGAAACTATTAAAGAGCCTTTTTCTACAGGCGTAGCAGTTTCGAGAGCTGCTTTTAGCATTACTGGGTTACGATAGTAACCAGAGTCCATTGTGCTAGTTTCAGTTGTGCTAATGGAAACAGTTTTTACTGGTCCCAATGTACGACCGAGGGCAGCTGCGATAACTTCTGCTTTATGGCGACCGTTTTGAATCGCTTCTGTAGTTAAAGAATCAGATAATTGTTGAGACACATCATTTTGGAATGAAAGGTTGTTGATGTCGTTAGCACCAGCGCTAACAGTGGCATCGACAACCTTTCCTACGTTATCAAGGTTATTGATCTTAACTGTTACATGATTTGATACATTGTAACCTGTATTGATGCGTTTGCCGTCTTGATAGTCGCTCGTTGGATTGATGGAAATGCTAGATGTATAGATGTCTTTTTTTGCAACACCTAAGTTAGCTAATTGACTAATTAAATTACTCATAATACGATCATTATTAGATTTTGCAGCATTGATATTGGTATTTTGGCTTGTAATACCAAGTGTTAAAATCGCATAGTTAGGTGCTACAGATCGAGACGCTTGACCAGTAATATTAATTTCTGAAGTATCAAATGTGCCCTGTGGTGCAGCTAATGTGGTGGTTCCCATAGTAGCACATATAGCAGCTATAGCTACAGCTTTTGATAATAAATGTTTTGATAGTTTCATACTCAATCTCCTTACAATAATGTAATATTCATATTGGTAAACGCTAATAAAAGAAAACTAATTTGTGCTGAAAGTTCTTTATTACAGCTACATTGTACATGATTAATTGTGTAAAATCAATTATTAGGTTTATGGTTAAAAAAAATGAAAAATAAAATGAAGATTTTTGTAAAATTGAGAATTGGGGGTTGCGATTATATTTTTCATTGTACTATAATATGCATACAGTCGTTTGAGCGGCTGTTTCTTAATGAGTGTAGCAATACACTTAGAGGTTTAAAATGAACTTCAAAAAAGATTATAAAATGTGTTGACATGAAAGTGGTCATAATGTTATTATAATCAAGTCGTCAATTACGACAGTACTTAATAATGAAGTAGTGCAAATTGATAACAGATCTTTGAAAACTGAACAATGATAGGTAATCAATCATATGATTGAACATATGCCAGAGTGCGGGTTTTGACATAGTCAAAACCAACCATAATTCAAAGTTACTTCAATGTAACGACAACAAATAATGAGCTATTCAAATAGCTTCAAGGTATCTTGGAGAGTTTGATCCTGGCTCAGGACGAACGCTGGCGGCGTGCTTAACACATGCAAGTCGAACGAAGAGCGATGGAAGCTTGCTTCTATCAATCTTAGTGGCGAACGGGTGAGTAACGCGTAATCAACCTGCCCTTCAGAGGGGGACAACAGTTGGAAACGACTGCTAATACCGCATACGATCTAATCTCGGCATCGAGGATAGATGAAAGGTGGCCTCTACATGTAAGCTATCACTGAAGGAGGGGATTGCGTCTGATTAGCTAGTTGGAGGGGTAACGGCCCACCAAGGCGATGATCAGTAGCCGGTCTGAGAGGATGAACGGCCACATTGGGACTGAGACACGGCCCAGACTCCTACGGGAGGCAGCAGTGGGGAATCTTCCGCAATGGACGAAAGTCTGACGGAGCAACGCCGCGTGAGTGATGACGGCCTTCGGGTTGTAAAGCTCTGTTAATCGGGACGAAAGGCCTTCTTGCGAATAGTGAGAAGGATTGACGGTACCGGAATAGAAAGCCACGGCTAACTACGTGCCAGCAGCCGCGGTAATACGTAGGTGGCAAGCGTTGTCCGGAATTATTGGGCGTAAAGCGCGCGCAGGCGGATCAGGTCAGTCTGTCTTAAAAGTTCGGGGCTTAACCCCGTGATGGGATGGAAACTGCCAATCTAGAGTATCGGAGAGGAAAGTGGAATTCCTAGTGTAGCGGTGAAATGCGTAGATATTAGGAAGAACACCAGTGGCGAAGGCGACTTTCTGGACGAAAACTGACGCTGAGGCGCGAAAGCCAGGGGAGCGAACGGGATTAGATACCCCGGTAGTCCTGGCCGTAAACGATGGGTACTAGGTGTAGGAGGTATCGACCCCTTCTGTGCCGGAGTTAACGCAATAAGTACCCCGCCTGGGGAGTACGACCGCAAGGTTGAAACTCAAAGGAATTGACGGGGGCCCGCACAAGCGGTGGAGTATGTGGTTTAATTCGACGCAACGCGA